>Ga0326728_10001436_pt1 | contig 83936 bp, 84 predicted proteins | sample MB3enrmetagenome_FD_207602 | JGI IMG/M metagenome (GOLD analysis project Ga0326728, IMG submission 207602) | Lab enriched peat soil microbial communities from McLean, Ithaca, NY, United States - MB31MN | ecosystem: Environmental > Terrestrial > Soil > Wetlands > Peat | place: USA: New York...
AGGCGGGTCCGCAGTTCTTCAGTACATTCCGCCCGCCGGCGCGGAGCCGGTGCAATCATTGGCGGCGGTCATAGACCGCCGCTACAAGAGCATTCCATCCCCCGTCGCGGAGCCTATGCCATCCGCCACCCGCGATCCGCAACTGGCCGCGCCGCAGCCAGGCGAAGGCGGGTCCGCAGTTCTCCAGACTGTCCCACCTGCCGTCGCCGAGACTGTCAGCACCCAGGCACCGAGCGCCGCGCCCGCCAACGATAAACCGGTGGAGCGCCGCGAGAACGCCGGCGTCATTGCGCCCTTCCCGCCGGCCACGGTGCCGGCCACGGCCACAGCGCCGGACAAACCGGCCAATCCGGCGCCTCATGATCCGGCTGCCGCCCCGGCCAAAATTGCCGGGTTGAACCTGTCACCCCCAATCTCCACGCCCACGGCGGCTCACGCTCCGCCCGCGGCGGAATTGGCCGGGGCTGGGGACCTCGCGCCCCCCCTGGGGCCGCCGATTCCGCCAAGTGGCACGCCCGTTGCTACTAACGGTCAGCGCATGAAATCTGCCTTACAAAAGAACGAAATTGCCGGGTCCGCGGCGCAAAAATTGCCGCCGGACCGCCAAACCGTTGCCGCCGCAGCCGCGGCGGATGAGGCAATCCCCGCGCCAAAAGGCCGCAGCCCCGCCGATTTTTCCGATCCCAAGCAGACCTCTGCGCCCTGGATGATGATGGACCCGGCAGCCAAAGGGGCGGCGGCTCCGGCGCCGACCGCCAAGGTCGCGGGCGGCGGCGCGCCCTCCTCCGGGCGCATTGAGCAGGTGGAGCGGATGATTAGCCGCGAAGTGGTGATGGTTCGCCAGTCCGGCGCCGAAGCCTTGTCCGTTTCGCTCAAGGTGGACGCCCGCACCAGCTTGTTTTTGCAGTTGACGAATCATTACGGCCAGATCGAGGCCTCGGTGCGTTGTGAAAGCGGCGATGCCGGCGCTTTGGGCGCCCATTGGGGACAATTGCAGGAATCGCTCGCGCGCCACAACGTCCAATTATTGCCCCTGGAAAACAAGTCCTTTTCCGCCGGGCCTTCCTCCGATCCTCCCGCGGAGAACCCCCGGAATTTCCAGGACGGGCCGTCCGCGCAGCATCCGCCGCCGCGCCCGCCTGCGCCGGAAAGAGAAAAGCCATCGGACGACGCCATGAACGCGGCCGTCGGCCTCGCCAAACCCAAAAACCAAACCCGCCGCCAACATGGCTGGGAGAAATGGGCCTGAGACCGGTTCAAAATGAAAAAGCGCCTTTTCCAATTCCCAAATTCCAGAACCCCGCCACTCCATCAAACCCCCATTTTGACATGAGCTCACCCATCAGTTCCATCACTGGCGCCGACCCGGCGCAAACCGCCGCCGCCGCCGGACAGACCTTGAGCCAGGCCGACTTCCTGCAATTGCTCGTTACCCAGATGTCGTCCCAGGACCCGTTGAATCCGGAAAGCGACACGGATTTCGCGGCGCAACTGGCCCAATTCAGCGCCTTGCAGCAAACCCAGAACATGTCGCAGAACATGTCCGTCTTGCAGGCCAATGCCATGATGGGCGAGACGGTGACAGTGGCTCCGTCCAACGGCGCCGCGCCTGTCAGCGGCCAAGTCAGCGCGGTGCAGATTCAATCCGGCACGCCGGTCATCATGGTCAACGGCCAGACCTACACTTTGAGCCAGGTGACCGCCATCGCGCCGCCGGTTTCAACCCCGACCACCACCACCACTCAAACCTCAAACTAAGAAACAAATAAAATATGTTAAACTCACTCTCCTCCGCCGTCAGCGGACTGGATAGCTTCCAGCAGGACATGGACGTCATTGGCAATAACATCGCCAACATCAACACCGACGGTTTCAAAGCGGCCCGGGTCAACTTCGCCGACGCCTTCGCCGACAGCACGGCGGGCACGGGCGCCGTGCAGGTCGGCACGGGCGTTTACGACCAGGCCATCACGAACAATTGGAACCAGGGCGCCGTCAACGCCACCGGCGTGAACACCGACCTTGCCATCTCCGGCAACGGTTTCTTCGTCGTCAAAGACACCATCAGCGGGAGTCAGTTCGTCACGCAGGACGGGAGTTTTTCAGTCAATACGAGCGGCTTTCTGGTCACTGCCGGCGGCCAGCAGGTCCAGGGTTACGCTGACGCCGCTTTGACCACGCTCGGCTCGATCAAGATTGATGCCACCGGAGCGCCCGCCAGCGCGGCCCCGGGCGCGACCGTCGCTTCCTTCTCCATCAATTCCCAGGGCCAGGTCAACGTCACACTTTCCGACGGCACGACCTTCGTTCGCGGCCAGGTCCTGCTGCAAAACTTCCAAGACCCGCAGGCCCTGGTCAACCAGAGCGGCAATCTTTATTCCAACCAGGCCAACGCCGGACCCATGACCGCCGCGCCCAGCGCTCCCGGCACAAACGGGCTGGGCCAGATTCAGTCCGGCTATGTGGAAATATCCAACGTGGATCTTTCCGCGGAAATGGCCAACCTGATCACCGCCCAGCGCGGCTTTGAGGCCAATTCAAAAATTGTGACCACGAGCAACGAGGTTTTGCAGACTCTGGTCAACATGAAACAGGGTTAATCATTTAGAGGAAAGCTGCTATGGCTGACCGCGCCACAACCCCAGTCGCCCGCGAGGTGGAACCAGAGGTCCAACCCGACGAAGCCTCCCCGGCCGCCGCCCAAAAAGCGGCGCCTGCCGGGGGCTTTAAAACCTGGCTCCCCTTGCTGGCGACGGTGGTGGCCATGCCCGCCCTGGCCTATGCCACCACCCAGTTCATCCTCCTCCCAAAAATCAAACAGGCCATGACCCAGGGCGCCGCCGCCGGCACCGATGAAGCCGCCGGCGCCGCCCCCAAGGAAAAAGACGCTGCTCCCGCCGTCGCGGCGGGCAAGGAGAAGATCCTGGTGCCGCTCCCCAAAATCCTGGTCAATGTGGCCGGCTCCATGATGACTCGCTACCTGACCATGGGCATTACTCTGGTCGGAACCACGCCGGATTTCAAAGAGCGCATCACCAAGAACCAGGACCAGCTCAGGTCTTTGGCCAACGGGGTCTTGATGACCAAAACCCTGGCCGACCTGGAGAAGCCCGGCTCGAGCAACATCATCCGCTCCGAATTGTTGACAGTTTTCAACAACGCCCTGGGCGCGCCCATCATTCAGGACATTTACATCACCGACCAAGCGGTTCAGTAACCAAAGACTCCTCCGGTATGCCCCTTATTTCCCATCCGCCCCATCCGTCCCATCTGTCCCATTCGTCCCATCCGGCCGATCCGGCCGATCCGGCCGATCCAGCCGATATTCCTTCCCTGGCGTCCCAGGCAAACAGTGCCCCCTCAAAATCCCCATTTAAGCGCGCCGCGCCGGCCCGCGACGCCCGCCCCCCGCTCCTTTCACCCTGCCAGATGCGCCGATGGCAACTGCACCACGAGGGATTCGCCGATGCCCTGGCCGCCCGCCTCTCCCTTTTCCTGCGCGCCGAATTGACCCTCTCGCTGGCGGGCATCCAATCGCTGTCTTATCAAGGCATGACGGAAAGTTGGCCTGAACCGGCCCATTTCACCTTGTTCAAGACCGAACCGTTGCGCGGCGTTTCCATCTTGCAGATTCCGACGCCCCTGGGCCTGTCCATCGCGGACCGCTTGATGGGCGGATCGGGGCGCTCCGGCCCGGCCCGCCCGGAAATGGGCGCGATTGAGAACGCGCTTTTGGAGCAGGTCGCCCAACTCGTGGCGGCGGAATGGTGCGCCCATGCCGCCCCGCTCCAGGAATTGAAACCCGTCCTGCTCGGCCACGAAGGCAGCGCCCGTTTTCTTCAGACCGCCCCTCCCCACGCCGCCATGCTGGTCGTGGCGCTGGACGCCGCCCTGGGCGATTGCCGGGAGCAAATCCAGATCGCCTTCCCCTTCGCCGCCCTGGAACCGTTGCTCCGCCGGCTCGCGGCGGAGAGGCCCGCCGCCCCTGGGCCGGAGCCTGAGCCGTCCGCTCCCTGCGCCTGGAACGCCTCCTTCGACGAGGTTCGCATCCCGGTGACCGGAGCCTGGCGCGGGTGGGAAGTCCCGGCGCGCGACGTGCTCAATCTCAAGGTGGGCGACGTGTTGCGCATGGATCCCGCCGCCGCCAGCCAGGTCGAGGTCCGCCTGGGCGGACAGGCCAAATTCCAAGGCCGCCCCGGCCTCGTCGCCGGGAACTGGGCGGTGGAGATTGCCGAAGTTGTCAAACATTAAATTGAATTCTTATGGACGAAAAATCAAGCCCTCCCCCGAATCTGGAATTGCTCCTCGATGTGCGGGTGCAACTGAGCATCGAACTGGGCTCCTGCCAGATGCGCATGCGCGACGTCCTCCAGCTCAACCCGGGCGCCGTCGTCAAGCTGGACCAGCCGGCCCAGGCCCCGGTGGACCTTTACGCCAACCACAAACGCATCGCCCGCGGCGAAGTGGTCGTGGCGGATGATTGTTACGGCATCAAAATCACCGAACTGGTCGGAGCCGGCTCGTGAACGACCCCGTTTCCATGTCCACCGCCCCGGGCCTGCTCGGCCCCGTCCTGCGCATGGGCGGCGCGCTGGCCCTGGTCATTGGCCTGTTCCTGACCGGCGTCTGGCTCTACAAGAACTGGCAGCGCCTCGCCCTGCGCCGCGGCGCCCTCCCGAAATTGAACGTGCTCGAAGTCAAATCCCTCGGGCCGCGCCAGGCCATTTACGTGGTTGGTTACGAGCAACAGCGCCTGCTCCTGGCCTCCTCGCCCGCCGGCGTCGCTCTCTTGAGCCATTTGCCGGAGGCGGAGGAGGAAAAAACAGTCCCGGTCACGCGGCTCAGTTTTGCCGAGGCCTTTCAACAGGTGCTCGCCCGAAAGCAATCATGAACCGAAACTGTGCAGTCTTGCGTGGGTTGGGAAAGGCAGGGCGGGCAGTCCGCTGCCCGCCGTGGCGCGCAGGGAGTGCGCGCCCTGCCATCCAGCGCTGAGGCACCAACATGGACTACGCCCTTTCCCATTCGCCCCGCCCCGCCCGCAACTCCTGGCGCTGGTGGCTGGCCTTGCTCATCCTGGTGATTTGCGGCGCCACCCAGGCCCGGGCCGACGCCGGCGGCGGCACGATCAATTTAAACATCGGCCCCAACGGATTGAGCCAGCCCGTGGATGTGGACAGCGCCATCAAAATCCTCGCCGTGATGACGTTGCTCACCCTGGCCCCGTCCATTATTCTGCTCATGACCTGTTTCACCCGGATTGTCATCGTGCTTTCCTTCGTCCGCTCCGCCCTGTCGCTCCAAGGCGCCCCCTCCAACCAGATCATCATCGGGTTGTCCCTGTTCCTGACCTTCTTCATCATGGCGCCGGTCTGGGAGAGAATTGACCACGAGGCGCTGGAGCCGTACCGCGCCAAGCAAATCACCAGCGCGGAGGCCATGGACCGCGCGGCCGGGCCGATCCGCACCTTCATGCTCCATCAAACCCGGCCCAAGGACGTGGAATTGTTCGCCGGGCTGGCCAAGCTGGGGCCGATGCCCGCCGACCAGTTGCCCCTCAAAGTCGTCGTCCCGGGGTTCATCATCAGCGAGCTTCGCACCGCCTTCCAGATGGGTTTCCTGCTCTTTCTTCCCTTTATTCTTATTGACCTCGTCGTGGCCACCGTGCTGATGAGCATGGGCATGATGATGATGCCCCCCATGGCGATTTCGCTGCCGTTGAAAATCCTTTTGTTTGTGCTGGTGGATGGCTGGCATCTGATTGTCAGCTCCATCATCCAAAGTTTTGCCACCTGATTATGAACCCCCAATTTGCCACCGAGCTGCTCAAGGCCCTCATGCTCCAAGCCGTGGCCATCGCCACGCCTATCCTCCTCACCGCCATGGTCATCGGCCTGGCCGTCAGCTTGTTTCAATCCGTCACCTCCATTCAGGAGCAGACCCTGGCCTTTGTCCCCAAGGCCCTCGGCATCATCAGCCTGTTGATCCTCCTCATGCCCTGGATGCTGCGGACCATGATTGAATTCGCCACCGCCATGATCGAAAAAATGCCGCAAATGGCGCGGTAGCCCCGCATGATCCCGGAACTCACCAACGGGCTGATGGTCTTTTTGCGGGTCAGCGCCATGCTCGCCATCTTCCCCGTTTTCTCCGCCCAGAATTTCCCCGTGCAATTGCGTCTGGCCCTCGGGGCGATTTTGGCCTTCCTGGTCAGCGCCACCCTGCCCGCCCCCGTCCTGGCCCAGGATTTGTGGGGATTGGCCGGGCAGATGGCCATGGAAATCGGCATCGGCCTGATCCTCGGTTTCGCCGCCCGCATGATTTTTTTCGCCCTCGAAATCGCCGGCGCCATCGTCGGCATCGAAATCGGGCTGGCCATGCCCGCCGCCCTCAATCCCATGAGCGACACCTCCATGACCGCGCCCGGGGCCATCTTGTACTATTTGGCGGTGATGTTGTGGCTGACCCTGGATCTGCACCACTGGATGCTCGCCGGTTTCCAGCGGACTTACAGTTTTCTGCCGGTCGGCGGCGCTCATCTTTCGCAGGCTTTTCTGGCCGACATCGTGGGGCGGACCAGCGGCATATTTGCCATTGCCCTCCAAATGGCCGCTCCGCTCATGGCGGTGTCGTTCATCATTTCCCTGGTCTTTTCCGTCCTGGGCCGGGCGGTCCCGCAGATGAACGTTTTCAGCGAGAGCTTTGCCGTGCGGCCGCTGGTGGGATTGAGCGTTTTCGGACTCACCCTCGATCTGATGTCCGAGCATATTGTCAACTATTTGCGGCACCTGCCGGAAGACGTGCTGCGGGTGGCCCAACTTCTGGGAGCGCATTAGCGCCACGGCCATGAAACCCCGGCCCACCTGCGACATCTCTTCGGGAGCGCGGGCGTCCTCGCCCGCCATGCCCGGCGTCTCGCCGGGCACAGCATTCAGATTTTTCGCGCCACAGTCTTAGAGCGCCGCCATCCCTATGAGCGAACAAGTTGGAGAAAAGACCGAGCAACCGACCCCCAGGCACCTGGAGGAGGCGCTGAAGAAGGGCCAGATCGCCCGCAGCGCGGAGGTGCAGACGGTCTTTGTCTTGATGGCCGGCCTGCTGGCCCTGAAGTTCACCGGCGGCGAAACCTGGCGGCTGTTGGGCCGGTCCCTGGTGTCCACCTTCAGCCATTTGCATGACACGCCGCTGAGCACCAACGCCATGCAGGGCTACGCTGTGACTGCCGTGCTCCTGCTGGGCCAATGTGTCTGGCCGGTGCTGGCCGCCACCATGATCGGCGGCTTGCTCGCCGGCGGCATCCAGACCCGCTTTCGCACCACCTCCGATGTGCTGGGGGTCAATTGGGAAAGACTCAGCCCGGTGGAGGGCTTCAAACGGGTTTTCTCCCGCAGCGCCGCCGTCAAGACGGGCATCGGCATGGTCAAACTTGCCGTGGTCATCACCCTTTGTTTCAACGTCACCAAGCAGGTGCTGGAGGACCCCATTTTTCACTCCTCGGTGGACTTGGCAAGGATTGCCGGGTTCATGGCAGATTCTGCCTTCCGCATCATCACGCAAGCCGCGCTGGCGCTGGTGGTTTTGGCGGCGGTGGATTACGGCTACCAATTTTGGAAAACCAGCCAGGACCTCAAAATGACCAAGCAGGAGCTTAAGGAGGAAAGCAAACACACCGAGGGCAACCCCCAGGTCAAGGCCCAACAGCGCCGCCGCCGCCACGCCATGACCAAGCGCAAGATGCTTGCGGAAGTGCCTAAGGCTGATGTGGTTGTGACGAATCCAACCCATCTCGCCGTGGCCCTGCGTTACGACAAAAAAACCATGAAAGCCCCCGTCATCGTGGCCAAGGGCACCCGCCTCAACGCCCTGCGCATCCGGGAAATCGCCCGCCAGCACCAGGTGCCCATTGTCGAAAACAAGCCGCTGGCGCGCCTCATGTTCAAATATGGCCGCGTGGGTGGCGAGATTCCTGCTCAGTTTTACGCCGTGGTGGCCGAAGTGCTGGCGTGGGTCTATCGCGTCAACGCCTATCGCTACTACCGCGAACAGAGTCAAAACTAACGATCTGAGCCATGCCGCAAGCCAAGTCCAAATCCAATCTGAGCCGGTTGTTCAAGCAGGGCGACATCATCCTGGTCGCGGGGTTGTTCGGGACGGTCTTGTTGATGTTCCTGCCGATCCGTCCGTTCTTCCTCGACGCCTTCCTGGCGGTCAGCATCGCCCTTTCGCTGCTCATCCTCCTTTCCATTCTCTACGTCAAGGAGCCGGCCGAGTTCTCCGGCTTTCCCACCCTGCTGCTTTTTATCACCCTTTACCGCCTGTCGCTCAATATCGCTTCCACGCGGCTCATTCTGCTCAACGGCTATGCCGGCCACATCATCGAAACCTTCGGCAATTTTGTCGTGCGCGGCAATTATGTCGTCGGCCTGGTCATCTTTTTGATTCTGGCCCTGATCAATTTTATCGTCATCACCAAGGGCGCCGGGCGCATCGCCGAGGTGGCGGCCCGCTTCACCCTCGACGCCATGCCCGGCAAACAGATGGCGATTGACGCCGAACTCAACGCCGGAATGATCAACGAAACCGAGGCGCGCCTGCGCCGGCGCAAGGTCGAGCAGGAAGCCGATTTTTACGGGGCCATGGACGGCGCGAGCAAGTTTGTCCGCGGCGACGCCATCGCCGCCATTTTGATCACCCTCATCAATGTCCTGGGCGGTTTTGCCATCGGCATCATGCAAAAGGGCATGACGGTCAACGAGGCCCTCCAGCGTTTCACCTTGCTCTCCATCGGGGACGGCCTGGTCTCGCAGATTCCCGCCCTCATCACCTCCACCGCCGCCGGCATCCTCGTCACCCGCGCCGCCTCCAAGGAGGAACTGGGCAAGGAACTGACCCGCCAATTGCTCGCCTTTCCCAAAGTGCTGGCCATTTTGTCGGCCATGCTGGTGACCTTTTCCATTGTGCCGGGGCTGCCCATGCTTCCGTTTCTTTCCCTCGCCGCCCTGGCCGGCATGCTCGCTTATCAATTGCATGCCCAGGAGCCGTTCCTCAAGATGGGCGAAGCCGGCGCCGAATCCCCCGGTGCTCCGGCCGCCAGGACTGCCGCCGCCGCCAGCGCGACCGACAAACTGGAGAGTCTCCTCCCGGTTGACGCTTTGCAAATCGAACTGGGCTTCGGCCTGGTCGCCTTGGCCGACACCCGCAAGGGCGGCGATTTGCTCGAACGCGTCACCGGCGTGCGCAAGACCTTCGCCCAGGAAATGGGTGTGATCATTCCCCCCATCCGCTTGCGCGACAATATGCAATTGGAAGCCAATCAATACCGCTTTCTCTTGAAGGGAAATCCCCTCGTCCAGGGCGAGTTGAGGCCCGGCCATTGGCTGGCCATGAACGCTTCCAACAGCAAGACCCTTTTGAAGGGCCTGCCCACCGTCGAGCCGGTCTTCAAACTCCCCGCCACCTGGATCGCCGAGGCCGAACGCAAAAACGCCGAGGTCAGCGGCTACACCGTGGTGGATGCCGCCTCCGTCCTTGTCACCCATCTGTCCGAGACTGTCAAGCGCAACTGCCACGAAATCCTCAGCCGCCAGGACGTGCAAATCCTCCTCGACAACCTCAAGCAAACCCATGGCACCGTCGTTTCCGAACTCATCCCCGCCCAATTGAACGTCGGCCAGGTCCAGCGCATCCTGCAAAACCTTCTCGCCGAGGGCGTCTCCATCCGCAATCTGGCCGGCATCCTGGAAAAAGTCAGCGATTACGCCAGCGTCACCAAGAACCCCGACGAATTGTCCGAGCACGCCCGCCGCGCCCTCGGCTCCCAGATCATCAAGCCCTTCCAGGGCGACAAAGGCGGCTTGCAGGCCATCACCCTGGACCCGCGTCTCGAGCAGCAGATGGCCCAAGGCGTGCGCCAAACCCCCACCGAAATCAGCCTCACCCTCGAACCCAAACTGGCCCGCCACGTCATGGATTCCCTCTCCCAGCGCATCCAGCAATTATTGACAGCGGGCCTGCCCCCGGTGGTGATGTGCGCCCCGCAGCTCCGGCTGGGATTCCGCCGCTTTTTCGAGACCGCCTTTGCCGAGCTGACCGTCCTTTCCTACGCCGAAATCCCCCCGCGCGTTGAAATTCAAAACGCCGGCATCGTCCCCTGCCCGGAGTGAGCCGGGCCGCGCGGCACATCTGAACTTTGTCGAGAACGAGTCTTGATAACCAATGACCAATTTTCGATTGCCAATTTTCAATCCTGAGAGCCCATAAGCTGTCACTCTCGGCCGGAAATTGAGAATTTGCCCTTGAGTATTTGTCATTGGCAATTCAGTGACCCTTTCAAGATTAAGGCTAATAGGTTCTTGACAGAAATAACAGGTTGCGGCTTGACTTCAAATGATTTCTGTGTATTATGTTGTTTATGACGCAAACAAAGATTTCCAAAGCGTTTCAAACAACGATCTCAGCGGAAGCCATTCGGATGCTCGGATTCCGGCCCGGCCGGCGGGTCAACCAGATTGTGGAGGGCGGGAGGCTCGTCTTGGAACTCGTCGAGGACGCGGACGCCCTGGCCGGTTCGCTGGGGAAGGGGAAGAGGGTGTGCTCTGTCGAGGAAATGAAAGAGGCGGGGAGAATGGGCATTGCGAGAGCGGGCGCGGCGGGGTTGGAGGAGGGCAGGTAAATGGCTGGCTCAATCGCGGTTGACGCCAGCGTGGTGGTCCGCTACTTGACGGGCGATGACAAAATTCAGTCAGCGCAAGCCGCCGATCTGTTTCGGGCGGCGCAGTTGGGCAAGGTAAAGCTCGTGATTCCAACCTCAACGATTCAGGAAACGGTCTATGTATTGGAACGGCTTTACAAACTCGAGGCCGCCGCCATAGCGCCCAAGTTGATTTCACTGTTGACCATTCCCAGCGTGGACACGCCAGACGCCCGGTGGGTCGTGGAAGCGCTGCAATTTTATCGCGCCAAGAACAGTGATTTTGGCGATGCGCTCCTTTGCGCCTTCGCGCGCTCGGAAGGTTGTGACGTGGCCGCGTTCGACAACGGGATCGTCAAGAAGTTTTCCGAAGTTGCTGTTTATACGCCGGCACGGTGCCTCCACAGGCCTCAAAGGCGCAGCCAAGGCGAACAGAATTGAGGGTTGAGTCTGTCAATTAGGCATGAAAAAATCTTCGCCTTCCTGGTAGGGCAGAGCTGCCGCTCTGCCCTGAATTCTTGGGCGGCGCAGCAGCGCCGCCCTGCCGGCGACGTGAAGATTTTTGTCCTGCGCCCCCCGCCCCGACAACAACAAATTGCCTTTCCAATTCGCCGCTGGCGGACCATATGGTCTTTGCGCGCAGCGGCGCGCCCGTGCTGACCAATCAGCACACGTATGATTCTGCCAACAGATACATCTGTGAGGCTGGAAGCGAAGAAAGAAAAATGAAGCATGTCACTTCTCCAGCACTGACCCCGTTTCCACTGACCCCGTTTCCAATGAAGAGCAAGCTACGAACAACCGCCGAAGCAGTACCAGCTTGAAGTCTCAATCCGCGCCCCCTCTTGGAAGGGTGACGGCAACTCGGGTGAGCTCCGACGGGATGGAAGTGATCTTGATCGAGCCAAGGTGGGCGGTGACAATCCACTTGGCGATGCTCAAGCCAAGGCCGCATCCCTCCACCATGTTGTTGTGGCTTGGATCGCCGCGGAAGAACCGGTCAAACACAGCGGCAAGACCTTGAAGGCGGCCATGCTGGACTGTGTGGACAGGGCGCAACCATAATGGCCGATGAATTTCCGGTGTACAAGGGCGTCTGCAAGGCTTTCGGCGGGCATCAGGTCGTCCACCACGGCAACAAGGTTTATGCGGACGGCGACATTTCGACCAACACAGCGGAAAGCTCATTTGCATTGCTCAAGCGTGGGTCGATGGGAATTCATTTGCCATTTGTTGATAAAAATGAATCGTCGGATGGTTCAGTCAATCCAAAAATGAAAACAAGAAAACGCCGAATGGAAGCCGCAGCGAAGGCGGCGATTGCCGCCGCGATAGATGAGGCGGCTGGATTTAAGCGGCCCGCCAAGCCGCCGACTGAACGCAAAGCCAAAGGCCCGGAGCCTGAGCGGTTGAAAATCAGTGGCTTCCGCAACTGGGAGAACGCGGCTTCGGCGATGGTGCAAGCGAAGAAACCGCCGGGAGGCTGGCCGACACAATGAAGGTGCGGCCCGCGCCAAAAACCAGGCACTTTTTACCGCCTTGCGTTATCTTTATACTTCCGTTCGCGAATTATGGCTCTGGCAGCGCGGCTGAAAAAGGAAACGACCATGCCGTTCAAATGGATCGCTGGGCGAGTGCGGCTGGGCACATCAAAATGCGCCAGCACGAAGCTGCATCTCTGGATGCAAGCCAGCAAGAACCCACGTTTGACGCGGGGGGGCAGGCGGCGAGAAGTGACTAAGGAACCATGCCAAAATGAACCAAACTATGGGTGACCCCATGCTATCTTTTAGGCCGCAACGAGCCCTGTGGTTTTGCCGGACGGAACTTGTTGCAGCGGCATGGTTGCGCGGCACTGGCCGCATTTGGTCTAGCCAACTGGCGGACAGGCTGTTAGAAAGTGGCGGACAAAGCCGCCCATGTCGGAAACGATGCCATTGCAGCCGGAACAATCTTTTGCGCAAGGGAGGTTCGTCCTCGTCAGACTTCTCGGCCGTGGCGGCATGGGCGAGGTTTGGCTGGCCCGGGACAAGCGTTTGAACGAGCCCGTGGCGCTGAAATTCTTGCCTCCGGAAATTCGCGGCGATCCGGCGGCCCTGGATGATCTCCGCCGTGAAACCTCCAGCAGCCGCAAGCTCACCCATCCCAACATTGTCCGCATCCACGACCTGCACGAGGAGGCCGACGGCATGGCGTTTATCGTGATGGAGTACGTGGACGGGTCCAGCCTGGCGGGGTTGAGGGTGGAGCAGCCATTGCGAGTATTGCGGTGGGATTACCTGCGCCCGCTGGTGCAGCAATTGTGCGCCGCGCTGAATTATGCCCATGGAGAGAAGGTGGTGCATCGGGATTTGAAGCCGGCCAATGTCATGGTGGACGGCAAAGGGCGGCTGAAGCTGGCGGATTTTGGGATTGCGGCGGCGATGAGTGATTCGATGAGCCGCATTTCGGTGCGGCAGCCCGTCATTGGAACGCTGGTGTTCATGAGCCCGCAGCAATTGGCCGGCAAAAGTCCGCACGCGGCGGATGACATTTATGCGCTGGGGGCCACGCTCTATGAGTTGCTGACGAGCAAGACGCCTTTCTACTCGGGGGACCTGACGCATCAAGTTTTGCATGAGGCGCCGGAGCCAATCGCCGACCGGCTCCAAGTGTTGCAGATCCGCAACGATGTGCCGGCCAGTGTGGCGGCCATGATCATGGCGTGTCTGGCCAAGGAGCGGGAGCAACGGCCGCCCAGCGCGGTGGCGGTGGCGGAGTGGATTGGGTTGGATATCGCCCCCAAGACGTCCGGCAAGCATCTGGCGGGACTGGAGATTCCGCCGGTCGAGGAGGACCAGCCCGCCCCTGAGCCGCAAAGCGGCGGCAGCAAGACCTGGTTGCTCGCGGTCGCGGTCTTGGCCGCAGTGGTGGTCGCGGCCATTTTAGTGTGGCGCTTCCGCCCCCATCACCAGGCCAAAGCGGCGGCGGCCTCGATGCCAAAGCCGCCGGCGGCAGCCGCTTCAATTCCGTCAAACCGAGCCGCAGCCATTTCCGTGCCCGCTCCGGCGGCTACCCCCGCTCCCAAGCCTGCGCCTCCGCAGGCCCTGCCCTTCAAGCCGGGGACTAAGTTTTACATACTGGCGGGCCAGCGGGACAAACCGGGAGCGACGGACGGTCAGGGTTCCGCCGCGCGATTTAACAACCCCAGAGGTCTCGCCTTCGGCCAGGGCGTTCTTTATGTCGCCGACACGGGTAATGAGATCATCCGCAAAATAACGACCAACGGCCTGACCTCCACCGTGGCCGGATCGCTCGGGATTAGCGGGGGAATCGGCGGGCTTGCCAGAAACGCCCGCTTCAGCCGGCCGGAAGGCATCCTGGTGGGTGGCGGGGGAAATGTCTTGGTGGTGGATTCCGGAAACAACGCCATTCGCGCCATCACAAAAGACAACCAAGTCAGGCCCCGGGCCGGCCAGGTTGGACGCAAAGGCAGCGCCGATGGCGTTCAAACGCGGGCCACTTTCGACCATCCAGTCGGCATCGAGATGCGCGCGGCGACTATTTATGTGGCCGATTCGGGGAACCACACCATTCGATGCATCACTGGCACCAACGTGACCACGCTGGCGGGCAAAGCCGGCCAAAGCGGCAGCGCCGATGGCTACGCATTGGAGGCGCGCTTCAATCAGCCGATGGGAGTTACGGTCGGGCGGGCCGGAGATGTCTATGTGGCCGATACCGGAAACAACACCGTCCGCAAAATCAGCGCGCTGGGAATTGTCACCCCCGTCGCTGGAAAGGCGGGAACCAGCGGGAGCGCCGATGGGCGGGGGAGTTTGGCGCGGTTTTATCAGCCGCGAAGCATTCGGTGGCAGGATGCCACCAGAACATTGTATGTGGAGGATGCCGGCAACGGCGTCATTCGCATGGTTGCCACGAACGGCACGGTGAGCACTTTAGGCCCGCCTTCGGGTGATTTGGCGATAGATCCCGACGGCAATTTGTATATGGCAGATTACCGGCATCACATTATTCTGACGACAATTCCGACCGATGAAGCGATCAACCCATAGTCTTGGGTTGCCCCCTTTTCCTTTTTTTGGAGCCGTTTCAAAGAGGCGGGAGAAAAGTGGATTTCAGCTCGTGCCAGAAAGCGCCCGGTTCATGCGCTGGATGGCTTCGTCAATCCCGTCCGTGCTCTTGAAGCCGATGACGACCGCGACCTAACAGGCCCGCTCTAAAGTCGTGGCGGCTTTCGGCAGAAAGCCGCTGAATTTCCGCATCCCCAGCGGTTTAGCGGCAACTTTAGCCCGGATATTTCATACCCGGCGCCGTTTTGGTTGGGTAGCACAGGCGACTCGCCTGTGCCGGTCGGCGACTCGCCGACCGGAACCGTCAACGGGGTCAAACAATAGTTTTGCCTTATTGTATGTGCAACCGATTGCACTGCAAGTGCTTATAAATGTAATCCGATCCCGCAAATTTGCGCGATTCAAGCCCGCAATTCTCTCGAAAGGACAGCACCAGCCCTGGCGAAAAGGCCGGCCGATTCGTTTCCCTCTGCCTCGCAATCCGTTAGAGTCGCTCCGTTTCGCGAAGATCTTACCACGGATGGCACGGATGGCACGGATTGAAGTCGTGCGATTCGAATCAGTTTCCAATCCGTGAAATCCGTGAAATCCGCGGTTCAATTCCTTTGGTTGCGGATGTCCGCGCCGGGGTCCTCGAGTTCTTTTGCGGCTGGTTCAATTGCCGGATTCAGGGCACGGAGAGCAGAGAAAGCGGGAAAAGCTCCATTACCCCTTTCCCCTCCTTTTGAAAAATCCGCATTGCGTCAGTCTCGAGTTGGGGCTGGAAAGGCAGGGCGGGCACTCCGCTGCCCGCCGCCGGGCATTGGCAGAGGAAGCAGTGTCGTACCACCGTCGTGCGGCGGGCAGGGGACTGCCCGCCCTGCCGGCCGGGGTCGGGAACCAAAGCGGCCCATCCGGAGGCCCCAATTATTCTTGCTTTTTTTCCTTGCCCCTGGGGGCAGGGGGTGTAGATTGACCCGGTAATACGGGCTTTTTTAAGGCCCCCTAATAGTAATACGCGGAAAAAGTTGCGCCCTGAAAACAGGCTGATTTTGCCGGTTTTTCAGGGAATGTGATTTTTTCGCGAATTATTGTTGCAACGATTTGGCCGGTTTAGTATATTCCGCCTCCCATTTCCCTTGGCGGGGATATTTTGGGGTGTGAAACGTTTTTGCTCAAATGCCGACGATTAATCAACTCGTTCGTTTTGGACGAAGGAAATTGCGCAGCAAGTCCAAGGCCCCGGCCTTGCAGACTTCGCCCTACCGGCGCGGGGTCTGCATCCAGGTCATGACGCGCACGCCCAAAAAGCCCAATTCGGCCATGCGCAAAGTCGCCAAAGTGCGCCTGACCAACGGCTTTGAGATTATCGCCTACATCCCGGACGAGGGCCACAATTTGCAGGAGCACTCCATTGTGCTGGTGCGCGGCGGCCGCGTCAAAGATCTGCCCGGCGTGCGCTATCATATCGTTCGTGGCGCCTTGGATGCCGCGGGGGTGGAGAAACGCCGGGTCAGCCGGTCCAAATACGGCGTTAAACGGCCCAAAGTGGTCAAGGGCGCCAAACCGGCCGCGCCCGCAGCCGCGCCCGCGCCGGCACCGGCGGCGGCGCCCGAGGCAAAAGCTTAAGTTTATATGTCCCGTCGTCGTCGAGCAATTAAAAGGCCGCTGCTGGAAGACAGCAAATACCACAGCACGCTGGTTTCGCGCCTGGTCAATACCGTGATGTCCCGGGGCAAGAAAACGGTGGCCCAACGGATTGTCTATGGGGCCTTTGACCATATTGCCACCAAGAACCCGAGCACCAATCCGCTGGAGATTTTGCAGCGGGCGGTGGACAACGCCAAACCGCGCCTGGAAGTCAAGCCGCGCCGGGTGGGCGGGGCGACCTACCAGGTGCCCATGGAAGTGGCGACAGAGCGGCAGCTCTCCCTGGCCATGCGCTGGCTGGTGGATTTGGCGGACGCGCGCAAAGGCCTGGCCATGAAAGAGGCCCTGGCGGCCGAGATCATGGACGCCTTCCAAGGGCAGGGCAACGCCATCAGGAAACGCGACGAAGTGCATAAAATGGCGCAGGCCAACAAGGCCTTCGCCCATTTCCGCTGGTAATTTTGGCCGGCACAACGCCCCGACCATTTGAGAATCGGGGCATTTTTATTCGGAAAATCAGATGATGGAAGCAACCTTAGTCGAAGACAAAGAAGTGAATGTGAATTCGCCCAACCGGCCGTTCACGATGGAGCGCACGCGCAACATCGGCATCGCCGCGCACATTGATGCCGGCAAGACGACCACCACCGAGCGCATTCTCTTTTACACGGGCCTCATCCACAAAATCGGCGACGTGGACGACGGCAACACCGTGACCGACTGGATGGAGCAGGAGCGGGAACGGGGCATCACCATCACCGCGGCGGCCGTGACGTGCTACTGGACCCAGAAACCGGAGGAGGGCCTGGAAAAGCTCTTTTCCAACATCCGGCACCGCATCAATATCATTGACACTCCCGGCCATGTGGATTTCACGGCGGAAGTCGAGCGCTCCATGAGCGTGCTCGACGGCGCGGTCGCGGTCTTCTGCGGCGTGGCCGGCGTCCAGCCGCAATCCGAGACGGTCTGGCGCCAGGCGACCAAATACGAGGTGCCGCGCATCGCTTTTGTCAATAAGATGGACCGGACCGGCGCGAATTTTGAGAACGCCCTCAACGACATGCGCAAGAAGCTCAACGCCTACGCCTACCCCGTCGTCCTGCCCATCGGGGCCGAGGACGCTTTTGAAGGCGTGATTGACGTGGTCAACCAGAAGGCCATCACCTGGGGGGCGGGCGAGGTCGTGCGGGAAGGCTTGCAGTACGAGATCCAGGAAATTCCGGAGGCGCTCCGCGAAAAGGCGCAGGCGGCCCTGCGGGAATTGGTGGATGCCGTCTCGAACAAGGACGACGAGATCGCGCATTTGGTCATTCAAGACCAGCCGGTGGAACCGCTGGTCTTGAAGGCGGCCATCCGGCGATTGACCTGCCGGAATGAATTTGTTCCCGTCTTGTGCGGCTCGGCCTTCAAGAAAAAAGGCGTGCAGGTGCTGGTGGACGCGGTGGTGGATTATCTGCCCAGCCCGCTGGACATCCCGCCGGCCGAAGGCACCGAGCCGGGCACCGGCCAGGTGGTGGAGGTGGAAGCCGACGACAACGGGAAATTCTGTTCCCTGGCCTTTAAATTGTGGACGGATGTCTATGCGGGGAAGCTGGTCTTTTTCCGGGTCTATTCCGGGCAATTGCGAAAAGGCGACACGATTTACAACGCCCGCACCCGCAAACGCGACCGGGTGAACCGGCTCATGATCATCCAGGGGAGCGAGCGCAAGGACGTGGACGCGGTTTTTTCCGGCGACATCGCCGCCCTGGTCGGCCTGCGCAACATCGTCACCGGCGACACCTTGTGCGACGAGGATTTTGACGTGACCCTCTTTCCGCCGACCTTCCCCGAGCCGGTCATCAGCATGGCGGTGGAGCCCAAGACCAAGGCGGACCGGGAAAAGCTGGGGCAGGGCTTGCAGCGGCTGGCGGAGGAAGACCCGACCTTCCGGTGTTTTACCAACGAGGAAACCAGCCAGTTGATTATTGCCGGGATGGGCGAGCTGCACCTGGAGATTATAATTGACAGACTGAAGCGCGAGTTCAAGGTGGACGCCGCCACCGGCGCGCCCCAAATCGCCTACCGCGAAACCATCACCGCCGCGGCCGAGGGCGAGGGCAAATACATCAAGCAATCGGGCGGCCGCGGGCAGTATGGCCACGCCTGCGTGCGGGTGGCGCCGAATGGAAAGGGCAAGGGCGTGGAAATTGTCAACAAGATCGTCGGCGGGGCCATTCCCAAGGAATTCATCCCGCCGGTCATTGACGGGATTGAAGAGGCCTGCAAGAGCGGCGTTTATGCCGGCTACCAGGTCATTGATATCAAGGTGGAGATCTTTGACGGCTCGTTCCACGAGGTGGACTCCAACGAGATGGCTTTCAAAATGGCGGGCATCTTCGCCCTGAAAGACGCCTTCAAGCGGGCCAAGCCCATCGTGCTGGAGCCGATCATGAAGGTGGAGTTGCTCACCCCCGACGAGTATCAGGGCGACCTGGTGGGCGACGTGACCCGGCGGCGCGGCATCATCCACGGCATCGAATCCAAGGACGGCCAGGTGACGGTCAGGGCCGACGTGCCCTTGAAGGAAATGTTCGGCTACGCCACCGCCATCCGCTCCCTCTCCAAGGGCCGCGCCTCCTATTCCATGGAACCCTTGACCTTCGCCCAGGTTCCAGCCAGTATTCTCACGGCGATTTTGGACGAAGCCGGCAAACGCCCTGGGGCACGAACCTGAACCCATTAACCTTGTTCTTTTTATATGGCTGGACAACGCATCCGCATCCGATTGAAGGCTTTTGACCACCGTGTCATTGACCAGTCCGCCCACGAAATCGTCGAAACGGTCAAACGCACCGGCGCCCGGGTGGCCGGCCCCATTCCCCTTCCCACCCGCATCGAGCGCTTCACCGTCCTGCGTTCGCCCCATTCCGACAAGAAATCCCAGGAGACTTTCGAGCAGCGCACCCACAAACGCCTGCTCGACATCATTGAACCGACCGCCAAAACGGTGGATGAACTCAAAAAACTCAACCTCCCCGCCGGCGTGGACATCACCATTAAGATTTGATTTATGCTCGGATTGTTAGGAAAAAAACTCGGCCAGACCAGCGTCTATAACGCCCAGGGCGTCCTCGTCCCCGTGACGATTGTCCAAGCCGGCCCCAACCGCGTCATCCAGACCAAAACCGTCGCCACCGACGGCTACAACGCCGTGCAACTCGGTTTCGACGACCAAAAAGAGCAGCGCATGACCAAGCCTTTGCTCGGCCATTTCAAGAAACACGGCGCCTTGCCCACCAAGCGCGTCGGCGAATTCCGCGATTTCTCCTTGCCGGTCAAACCGGGCGATGTCATTGGCGCCGCCATTTTTGCCCAGGGCGATTTTGTGGATGCCATCGGCGTGAGCAAGGGCCGCGGCTTTGAAGGCGTGATGAAGCGCCACAATTTCCGCGGCGGCGACGCCTCCCACGGCTCCAAAGGCTGGCGCCGGCGCTCGGGGGCCATCGGCCAGCGCCTCTTTCCCGGCACCGTCATGCGCGGCATGAAAATGCCCGGCCACATGGGCCAGATCCGCCGCACCGCCCAGAATTTGCAGATCATCCAAGTGCGCGACACCGACAATCTACTCCTCATCAAGGGCGCCATTCCCGGGGCCAACAACGATTACGTCCTCATCCGCGAGTCCAAGAAACTGCCCAAAGGCTCCGAGCGCGCCCTGCGCAAGGTCGCCGTCAAGGTCGCGGCCGCGCCGGACGCCAAGAAGGGCAAACCGGCCGCCAAACCGGCCGCCGCCCCGCCGCCAGCCCAGAAAAAATAATTTATGAAGCTCACGGTCAAAGACATGCAGGGCAAGGACCAGGGCGAGATGGAAGTCAACTTCGCCCTCGTCGAAAACGCGAGCGGCTCTCAGGCCGTCCACGACACCGTGGTCGCCTTTCGCGCCGCCCAGCGCATGGGCACGGCCTGCACCAAGAACGTCGGCGAAGTGGCCGGAACCAACAAAAAACCCTGGCGGCAAAAGGGCACCGGCCGCGCCCGCGCCGGTTCCTTCCAATCCCCTCTCTGGCGCGGCGGCGGCGTGGTCTTTGGCCCCAGGCCCCGCGATTTTTCCAGGAAGACCAACCGCGCCGTCAAGCGCCTGGCTCTGCGCAAGGCCCTTTCCGAGCGCCTCAAAGCCGGCGATGTCCTCGTGCTGGAGGACCTCAAACTCAGCACCCCCAAGACCAGGGAATTTCTCACAGTCCTGGCCGCCTTGCAGGTCACGGGAACCGCCCTCATCGTGGACCACGGCGGCGATGCCAATTTGCGCCGCGCCTCCCGCAATGTCGCCCAGGTCGAGTTGACCACCGGCGCCGACCTGAACACCTACCAGGTGTTGCGCAGCGACAAGCTGGTTTTCACCCGCAACGCTTTTGCCGCCGTGGCGGAGCGGCTCGCCCAGGCCTAACATGAACTCCTTTACCGCCATCAGAACCATCCGCGTCACCGAGAAGGGCACGCGCCAATCCGACGAACTCAACCAATACACCGTGGTCGCCGATCCCCGCGCCAACAAGGCCCAAATCCGCCTGGCCGTCCAGGAGCTTTTCAAAGTCAAGGTCCTCAAGGTCAACACCTTGAACGTCCGCGGCAAGGCCCGCCGCAGCCGCACCCCCTTCGCCGGCAACGCCCCCCATTGGAAAAAAGCCATCGTCACCCTGGCCAAGGAGGACAAGATCCACCTCACCTGACCCGAACGATTCTATGCCAGTAAAAACTTACAGACCGCTGACTCCTTCGACCCGCTACATCACCGTGGCGTCGTTTGACGAGATCACCAGGCACAAGCCGGAGCGCAGCCTCATCAGCATTCGCAAGAAAACCGGCGGCCGCAACTGTTACGGCCGCGTCACCGCCCGCGGCATCGGCGGCGGCCACAAACAATTCCATCGCATCGTGGATTTCAAACGGCGGAAACTGGGCATGGAAGCCGAAGTGCTGGGAATTGAGTATGATCCCATCCGCACCGCGCGCCTGGCCTTGCTCAAATACCAGGACGGCGAAAAGCGCTACATCATCGCCCCCAACGGCTTGAAGGTCGGGGCCAAACTGATGAACGGCCCAAAAGCGCCGCCCGAGACCGGCAATTCACTGCCCCTCGGCAGCATCCCGGTCGGCCTGGCCATTCACAATATCGAACTGGCCCCCGGTCGCGGCGGCCAGATGGTGCGCACGGCCGGCGGGGCCGCCACCTTGATGTCGCGCGACGAGGCCTACTCTCAGATCCGCCTGCCTTCCGGCGAAATCCGGCGCGTCCACAACACCTGTTCGGCCACCATTGGCCAGGTCGGCAATCTCGAGCATGAGAATATCGTCCTGGGCAAGGCCGGCCGCTCCCGCCATCGCGGCATCCGCGGCATCAGCCGCGGCGTCGTGCGCAATCCGGTGGATCACCCCAACGGCGGCGGCGCGGGCAAATCCAAGAGCGGCGGCGGCTGGCAGCAATTGACCTCGCCCTGGGGCCTGTTGGCCAAAGGCTATCGCACCCGCCACAAGCGCCTCTACTCCAACCGTTTCATCGTCGTGCGCCGCGATGGACGCCCCATGAAGCGCAAATAATCGAATCGCAACAACCTATGTCTCCTATTATTCCCATCCATCCCATACCTCCCATCACTTCCTTGAACCCAACAACCTAACGCACCAACCTATGGGCAGATCCATCAAAAAAGGCCCCTTCATTGACAGCCATCTCACCGAGAAAATCGAGGAAGCCAAGAAGGCCCAGTCCAAGGCCCCCATCAAGACCTGGTCCCGCCGCTCCATGATCACCCCCGATTTTGTCGGCCTGAACTTTGCCGTCCATAACGGCAAGGTCTTCAACCCCGTTTTTGTCACCGAAAACATGGTCGGCCACCGCCTCGGCGAATTCTCCATGACCCGCACCTTCAAGAAACACGGCGCGCACACCGCCAAGGCCGAAGCAAAATAGATTCCTTTATGGAAGTCCAAGCCATCACCAAAAATGTCCGCATGTCGGCCCAGAAAATGCGCGAAGTCGTCCGCCAGATTCAAGGCCTCAAGGCCGCCGCCGCCGCCGCCGTCCTGGCCGTCGTCCCCCGCAAGGGCGCGCGCGTGGTGGCCAAAACCTTGCAGTCCGCCCTGGCCAACGCCGAGGACCTCAAGGCCCACAAGGAGGATTTCGCCGGCTTGAACACCCAGAATTTGCGGGTCAAGACCGCCGTGGCCGGCACCGCCACCACCGTCAAGCGGTTCACCCCCAAGGCGCGCGGCTCGGCCGGTCCGATCCTCAAGCGCAACTGTCACGTCAAAATTGTCTTGTCAGACGAATAGACCATTTATGGGCCAAAAAACTAATCCCATCGGTTTGCGGGTCGCCGTCAACAAGGACTGGGCCTCCAAATGGTTTGCCGAGAAGAAAGACTTCGGCAAGCTCCTGACCGAAGACCGCAAAATCCGCGAGATTTTGAAGGAAAAGCTGGAAGGCGCTTCCGTCTCCAAAATCCAGCTCGAACGCGCCGCTTCCCGCTGCCGCATCACCATCTTCACCGCCCGGCCCGGCGTCGTCATCGGTCGCAAAGGGGCCGAGATTGACAAGTTGAAGGTGGACCTGGGCAAGATGACCGGCAAGGAAGTCTATGTGGACATCCAGGAAATCAAGCAGCCCGAAATGGACGCCCAACTCGTCGCCGAAAACATCGCCTTGCAGTTGGAACGCCGCGTCTCCTTCCGCCGCGCCATGAAAAAGGCCGTCCAGGTCGCCATGGACTTTGGCGCCGAGGGCATCAAGGTCCGCGTCGGCGGCCGCCTCGGCGGCGCCGAAATCGCCCGGGTCGAGAAATATCACCAGGGCCGCGTCCCCCTCCACACCTTGCGCGCCAATATTGATTACGGTTTTGCCGAGGCCAACACCCTCTACGGCAAACTCGGCATCAAATGCTGGATTTGCAAAGGCGACGTCGCCGTGCAAAAGAAACTGCCCGTCCCCCCCGTCGCCGCCTCCGCCGGCAACTAATTAAGGATTCAAACCTTATGCCCTTGATACCTGAAAGAGTCAAATATCGCAAAATGCACCGGGGCAGCCGCAAGGGCCTGGCGCATCGCGGCGGGACAGTGGCTTTTGGCGAATACGGATTGCAGTCCCTCGAACGCTGCTGGCTCGACACCAAGCAGGTCGAATCGGCCCGCGTCGCCGTCACCCGCTTCATGAAGCGGCGCGGCAAGGTCTGGATTCGCATTTTCCCCCAGAAATCCTTCACTAAAAAACCCTTGGAAACCCGCATGGGCAAGGGCAAAGGACCCCTCGAATCGTGGGTCGCCGTCATTCGCCCGGCCAACGTCTTGTTTGAAGTGGACGGGGTGCCCGACGCGGTGGCGCGCGAGGCCATGCGCCTGGCCGCGGCCAAGCTCCCCATCCGCACCAAGTTTATTTCCCGCCACCACATGGCCTGAGCCGATTATGAAAATGTCCGAACTCAAAGATTTGACGGCGCCCGAATTGGTCGTCCGCAGCCGCGACCTCCGCCAGGAGCTTTTTCAACTCCGCCTCCAGCAGGCCAGCAGCCAACTGGAGCATCCCGCCAAAATGCGCCTGTTGCGCCGGGATGTCGCCCGCCTCGAAACCCGCCTCACCCAACTCCGCGCCAAACCGGCCTGATTTGACCCGATTTGACTCCTTATGCCTGAAACCACCCCAACCGCCCGCAGCCAGCGCAAGGAGCGCCTGGGCAGGGTCCTTTCCAACCAAATGGCCAAGACCATCGTCGTCGAAGTCGAGCGCCGCTATCCCCACGCCAAGTACAAGAAAGTCGTCACCGCTCACGCCAAGTTTTACGCCCACGACGAAAAGGGCGAGGCCCAGGTGGGCGATCTGGTCTTGATCCGCGAGACCCGGCCCCTCTCCAAGCTCAAGCGCTGGCGCCTCAGCCGCGTTGTCGAGCGCTCCCGCGAGTCGGGGGCGGCCGCCGCCGCCGCCGCCGCGGCCTGAAAAACAATTTATGTTACAAGTTCGATCCATCGTAGATGTGGCTGACAACACCGGCGCAAAAAGGGCCGCCACCATCGGCGTGATTGGCCGCAACCAGCGCTACGCCGGCATCGGGGACATCATCAAGGCGCACATCAAGGAGGCGGCCCCGGACGGCACCGTCAAGAAAGGGGAGGTGGTGGACGCCGTCCTCGTGCGCACCCGCAAGCAGATCCGCCGGTCCGACGGCTCCTATCTCCGGTTCGACAGCAACGCCATTGTTATCATTGACAAAGAAAACAACCCGCGGGGGACGCGCATCTTCGGGCCGGTCGCCCGGGAGCTGCGGGACCGCAAGTTCATGAAGATCATTTCCCTCGCCCCGGAGGTCATTTAGCTATGCGCCATTTCCATGTCAAAAAAGACGACGAGGTCGTGGTCATCGCCGGCAAGGCCCTCGGCCAGCGCGGCAAAATCCTCAGGATTGCCGGCAAAAAGGGGCGCGCCGTCGTCGAGGGGCTGCACATGATCAAACGCCACACCAAGAAAAACCAGGCCCATCCCCAGGGCGCCATCGTCGAGCGCGAAGGCACCGTCCACCTTTCCAACTTGATGCTCGCCGAAAAATTTGACGCCCGGGCCGCCGCCCGCGCCGCCGCCGCCCCCCAGGAGGCGCAACCCGCCGCGCAACCCGCCCCCGCCCCCGCCCCAACCGAGGAGGCCAAAACCTAGCCAAAGCCATTTGAAACTCCCGGCAGGGCGGCGCTGCCGCGCCGCCCAAAAATCCGGGAAATAATCTAAAAAAACCTTGAACGCAAGAATCCAACCAAAGACACCTGAAACTCCCGGTAGGGCGGCGCTGCCGCGCCGCCCAAAAATCCGGGAGAGAATTTAGCCAAATCTTGAACGTAAGAACGAAAGGCCAGCCATGAAACCAAGACTTTACGAGAAGTATTTGAACGAGGTGCGGCCCGCCTTGCGCGAGAAGCGCCACTACCAAAACGTCCACCAAGTTCCGCGCCTGGAGAAGATCGTGGTCAACATGGGCGTCAGCGCCTCCCTCGAAAAAGGGGCGGTGGACGACGCCGTGCGCGACATGACCATGATCACCGGGCGCAAGCCGGTCGTCAGCAAATCCCGCCACAGCATCGCCAATTTCAAGCTGCGCGAGGGCCAGGCCATCGGCTGCCGCGTGACCCTGCGCCGCGAGCAAATGTATGAATTCTTTGACCGCCTGGTCGCGGCCGCCCTGCCCCGCATCCGCGATTTTCATGGCCTTTCCCCGCGCTCCTTCGACGGCCGCGGCAATTACACCCTCGGCGTGGCGGAGCAGACCATTTTTCCGGAGATCGAACTGGACAAGATCAAACGCAACCAGGGGATGGACATCACCATCGTTACCACCGCGCCGACCGACAGCGAGGCCATGGAACTGCTCAAATTGATGGGCCTGCCCTTTGCCGAGGCAAAACAAGAGAAGACCCCTGAGCAGATGATGGCCGAGCAAAAATTGGCCGAGCAGCGCAACGCCGAGCGCAAGCTCGCCGAACAGGCGATCGCCGAACAGTTGGCCGCGGCGCAGAAGACCGCCGAGCCTGAGCCTGCCGAACCGGCGCCCGCGGAGCAGAAGACCACCCGAAAACCGGCACATTAAACTGTATCACCCTGCATATGGCCAAAATAGCCTGGATTGAACGCAACAAGAGGAAAGCCGCCACCGTCAAGAAATTCGCGGCCCAACGGGCGGATTTGAAGGCGCGGCGCGATTACGCCGGCCTGAGCAAACTGCCGCGCGACGCCAGCCCCTGCCGCCTGGTCAACCGCTGTTCCATGTCCGGCCGCCGCCACGGCTATTTGCGCAAGTTCGGCTGCTCCCGCCTGACCTTCCGCGAGGCGGCCTTGAACGGCTTGATTCCGGGCGTGACCAAAGCCAGTTGGTAAGCTACTATGAACGATCCGATTTCAGACATGTTGACCCGCCTGCGCAACGCCGGCCAGGCTTTCCTGCCCGAGGTGGAACTGCCCCATTCCAGAATGAAGGAGCACATTGCCCAATTGCTCAAACGCGAGGGCTATCTGTCCGACGTGGTGGTGGAAGGCAAGCCGGTCAAGAAACTCAAAATCAAGCTCAAGTACACCGGGCGCAAGCCGGTCATCGAAGGCTCGCGCCGCGTCAGTTCGCCGGGGTTGCGCCGCTATGTCGGCGCCCTGGACGTCCCGCGCGTGCGCGGCGGCATGGGCACCTCCATCTTGTCAACCCCGGAAGGCATTATGACCGGCGCCCAGGCCCGCAAGAAAAACTTGGGCGGTGAATTGCTTTGTGAAATCTGGTAAAATGAATAAGCCTCATCACTCCCATCGGTCCTATCGGTCCTATCCGTCAAATCGCCCCGTCCCCAACCCTTAATCTTATGTCGCGCATCGGAAAAATGCCCGTGGCCGTCCCGCCCAAGGTCAAGGTGGAAATTAAAGGCCGGCAGGTCTCGGTCGAAGGCCCCAAAGGCCGGCTCGAGTTCGAGCTGCCGCCCCGCACCACCGCCAAATTGGACGGCGCCAGCGTCGTCGTCAGCCGGGCCGGTGAGGATGCCCAGGCCAAGGCCCTCCACGGCCTGAGCCGCGCCCTCGTCAATAATATGGTCAAGGGCGTGAGCGAGGGCTTCGTCAAAAAACTCGAAATCCAGGGTGTCGGCTTCAAGGCCGCCGTCCAGGGTGACAAGGTCAATCTTTCCCTCGGTTATTCCCACCCGATCAATTATCTTATTCCGCCCCAGATCAAGGTGACGGTCGAGGAAAACACCAAGCTCACCATCGAAGGCCCGGACAAGCAAGTGGTGGGGCAGGTCGCGGCCGAACTCCGCAGCTATTATCCCCCGGAGCCTTACAAGGGCAAGGGCCTGCGTTACGTCGGCGAGAAGGTCGTCCGCAAGGAAGGCAAGACCGTTCAATAATTAACCGGCCGCGGCAAAATCCGCGGCCCCCTGACATGAGAAGCGATAAAAAACAAAGGCTGGCCCGATTGCGACACTTTCGCATCCGGCAAAAAGTCTCCGGCACCAGGGAGCGCCCGCGCATGAGCGTCCGTTTCACCAACGAGAACATTTACGTGCAGTTTATTGACGACGCGGCCGGGGCGACCCTTGCCTCGGCCTCCACCCTGCACAAGTCCGCGCCCGAGCGGGGGACGCTGGCGGCCAACGCCGTCAGCGCCAAGAAAATCGGCGCCATGGCCGCGGAGGCGGCCAAAACCAAAGGCATCACCAGCGTCGTTTTTGATCGCAGTGGGGCGCGCTATCATGGCAAGGTCAAGGCTTTGGCCGACGCCGCCCGCGAAGGCGGATTAAAATTCTAACTTGAAACCATAAACTTGTGGCTGAATTAAACAGAACATCAGGTGGCTCTGCCAGAGGCGGAGGCGGAGGCAATCGCGGCCCCGGCCGCGGTCCGCGCCGCAGCCGCACCGCAACACCGGAGGGCGACACTTCCGCCGCCGGGGCGGAAGCCGGCAAGGAACTGAGCGAGAAAGTCGTCTTCATCAACCGTTCCGCCAAGGTCGTCAAAGGCGGGCGCCGTTTCAGTTTCAGCGCCCTGGTCGTGGCCGGAGATAAACAGGGCCGCGTCGGCATCGGTTTGGGCAAGGCCGTCGAAGTCAGCGAGGCCATCCGCAAGGGCGGCGACATGGCCAAGCAGCAGATGGTTTCCGTTTCCATCAAGGATGCGACCATTCCGCACGAGGTCTTGTGCCGCTATGGCGGCGCAAAAGTCATGTTGCGTCCCGCCTCGCCCGGCACCGGCATCATTGCCGGCAAAACCGTGCGCGCCGTGGTCGAATCGGCCGGCATCAAAGACATTCTGACCAAGTCGCTCGGTTCCAATAACCCGTCCAACGTGGTCAAAGCCACCCTGGCCGGATTGCAACAGCTTCGTTTGCGGGAAGCCATTTACCTCGACCGCGGCCTCGAAATAAAGAAAAAGCCCATAATTCCCATAACCCCCATAACTCCCATAACCCCCACAGCAGCCCCTGCCGCCCCCACAGCTCCGGCAGCCCCCGCCACTCCCGTAGCTCCTCTCGGCAGAGAGGGGCTGATTTCCACGCCGGCCGCGCCCGTGGCAGCGGCGCCCCCCGTCGCGGAGGCAACTCCTCCTGTGGCCGCCGCGCCTGACGCAATCCGCAATCCGCAATCCGCAATCCGCAATCCGGCCGAGCCGCCTCCTCCCTCCACCAGTTGATTCTTATGCGCTTACACGATCTCAAACCTCGGCCCGGCGCCAAACACCGCCGCAAACGCCTCGGCCAGGGTGAATCCAGCGGCCACGGCAAAACCAGCGGTCGCGGCGGCAAGGGGCAGACCGCTCGGTCAGGCAGCTCGGTGCGGATAGGATTTGAAGGAGGCCAGATGCCGTTGATCCGGCGGATTCCGAAGCGGGGATTTAACAACGCCAATTTCGCCACCCGCTATGTGCCGGTCAACCTCGAGTCGCTCAACCGCTTTGCGGACGGGGCGACTGTGGACGAGGCGGCCTTGCGCGGGGCCGGCCTGGCCAACGGCGGCAAGCGCATCAAGATTCTGGGCAACGGCGCATTGAAAAAGAAACTGACCGTCAAGGTCCATTCCTTCAGCGCCTCGGCGCGGGCGCAGATTGAGAAACTGGGCGGCGCGTGCGAAGTGGTCGCCCTCCCGGCGAAAAAGACCCCGGCCCCGGCCCCGGCCCCGGCGCCAGCGCCAGCCTGATTGGCGGATCATCCGTTATGTTCTCCTCCATCTTCACCACCTTTGCCAACTGCTTCAAGATTCCCGAGCTGAAGTCGCGGATTCTGTTCACCGCCCTCTTGCTCGGCATCTGCCGCCTGGCTTCGCTCATCCCGACGCCCGGCCTGAACAGCCAGTTGCTCGTTCAGTACTTTCAGTCCGCGGCCGGCAGAAACACGGGCGGCGGCGGGCTGATGGGCATGTACAGCATGTTCACCGGCGGCGGCTTTGAGAAGTGCGCGGTGGGCAGCCTGGGCATCATGCCCTACATCAGCGCCACCATTGTCCTCCAGCTCTTGCAGGCCGTCATCCCCTCCCTCAGCAAGTTGGCCCGCGAAGAAGGCGGCCGGGCCAAACTCATCCAGCGGGGCCGTTACCTCACCGTCGGCCTCTGCCTCATCCAGGGCGCGGTCATGGCCATCAGTTGGGAGCATCCGAGCGATGTCTTCAGCGGATTCAAGGGCGAACTGGTTATGGTCCACGCCATCTGGTGGTATCGCATTCAAACCACCCTCGTTCTGACCACCGGCACCATTTTGCTCATGTGGCTGGGCGAGCAGATCACCGACCGCGGCATCGGCAACGGCATTTCCCTCATCATCACCATTGGCATTCTCGCCCGCCTCCCCCAGATGGCATTGGGTCTGAAGGACATGTTCCTCACACCCGACCGCTCCACCGGCGAATACCGATACAACATGTTCCATTTCGCCGCCATGATGATGCTGCTGGCCGCCGTCATCGCCGGCATCGTGGCCGTGACCCAGGCCCAGCGCAAAATCCCCGTGCAATACGCCCAGCGGGTGGTCGGGCGCAAAACCTATTCCGGCGGCAGTTCCTTCATGCCCTTGCGCGTCAATTACGCCGGGGTCATGCCCGTCATCTTTGCCTCCGCCATCCTCATGTTTCTCACTTTTCTCCCCAAGTACCTGGGACAGCATTACAGCAGCTACGCCTTTGGCGTGCTTCTCCAGGATATTGCCAACAGCCTCGATCGCGGCTCGATCCTCTACTTGACTTTGTACGCTTTGATGATCCTCTTCTTCTCCTATTTCTGGGTCGCCACCCAGTTCAACGAAATCCAGATCGCCGACGACATGAAGAAAGGCGGCGGGTATGTTCCGGGAGTGCGCCCGGGGCAGGCAACCAGCGATTTCCTGCATAAGACCATGAGCCGGATCACGCTCGCCGGGGCGATCTTTCTCACCATCATCGCCACCGTGCCCATCATCATGAGTTCCTGGATGAACATCCCGCAACAGGTTTCTCAATTCTTTGGCGGCACCAGCCTCCTCATCATGGTCGGCGTCATGCTCGACACCATGCGCCAGATGGAGGCCCAATTGTTGACACGGCAATATCCGGGGTTCTTGAAGAAAGGCCGGGTCAAGGGCCGGTTTTAACGGGCGGGGTGGTGCCGGGGAGACCGGAACCCCCGCGCATCAGATGATCATTTTAAAAAGCGAACGGGACTTGGAAGTGATGCGACCGGCCGGAGTGGTGGCGGGCACGGTGCTGGAGGAAGTGGCGTCTTTTATCCAGCCCGGCGTCAGCACGCGGGAAGTGGATGAGTTCGCGGCGGCCCGCATCAAGTTTTACGAGGCCAGGAGCGCCTTTTTGGGCTATCGGAAGTTTCCGTGCCATATTTGTATCTCGGTCAATGAACAGGTCGTGCATGGGCTGGCCGGTCCGCGCCGCCTGGAGTTCGGGGACATTGTCAGCCTGGACATTGGGGTGCTTTATCGCGGGTTTGTCGGCGACACGGCGCGAACCGTGGCGGTGGGGGGGTGCGATGTGCCGGCGCAACGGTTGATGGATGTCACCGAGCAGGCGCTGCATTGGGGGATTGCCCAGGCCGTGCCGGGCAACCGGGTGGTGGACATTTCCCGGACCATCCAGGAATTTGTCGAGTCCAACGGTTACAGCGTGGTGCGGGAGTTTGTCGGGCACGGGGTCGGGCGGTCGGTCCATGAGGAGCCGCAGGTGCCCAATTTTGTGGAGAAGAACAAGACTTCCCCAAAATTGCGGCCCGGCATGACCATCGCCATCGAGCCGATGGTCAACGGCGGCGGGCCGGAAGTCCTAGTCTTGAATGATGGCTGGACAGTGGTGACAAAAGATGGTTCACTATCCGCTCATTTTGAGCACTCGGTCTTGATCACCGAGGGTGAACCGGAGATTTTGACATGGCCCGCAAAGACGCCATCCAGGTTGAGGGCCGGGTAGTGGAAGCGCTGCCCAAGTGTCTGTTTTGGGTCGAGCTGGCCAACGGGCATCGTTTGCTCGCCCATGTTCCGGGCAGGAGCCGCCGGTTGGCGGAACGGATAGCGGCGGGCGATGTGGTGACGGTGGCTCTGTCGCCTTTCGATCTGTCCAAAGGCTCTATATCGCGGTATAACGACTTAAACTTATGAAAGTACGGGCATCCGTCAAAAAACTTTGCGAGAACTGCAAAATTGTTAAACGCAAGGGCGTCATTCGTGTCATCTGCACCAATGCGCGCCACAAACAAAGACAAGGCTAGGAGATTATGGCACGAATCGTTGGAGTTGAGATACCTGGTGAGAAGCGCATTGATGTTTCCTTGCGCTACATTTTCGGCATTGGCCCCTCCAATGCCAGCGTCATCCTGGCCAAGGCCGGCATTGACCCGTCGCTTCGGGCCAAGAATCTGGACGAGCAGCAGTTGTCGCAGATCGTCCATGCCATCCAGGACGGCAAGTACGTGATCGAAGGGGACCTGCGGCGCGAATTGGGCATCAACCTCAAGCGCCTCCAGGGCATCAAATGTTATCGCGGCATCCGCCATTTGCGCGGACTGCCCGTGCGGGGCCAGCGCACCTCCACCAACGCCCGCACCCGCAAAGGCCCGCGCAAGACCGTGGGCGTGCAGCGCAATCCCAACGCCAAAACCGGCATTCACTAAGTTTTTCCTATGGCTGACGATCCCAAACAAAAAAAGGCCGCTCCGAAGAAAGAAGGCAAACCGGAAGGCGAAGCGCCCAAAGATCCCAATGCGCCCAAAAAAACGCCGGGCGCCGGGGCTCCCGCTGACGGCAGGGAGAAACCCGCCGCCGCCCCCGCCGCCGCTCCTGGCGCCGCCCCCGCCGCCGCTCCTGGCGCCCCACCCGGCGCCGCTCCCGGCGCTCCTCCCGGCCTTGTCGCGGCCGTTTCGGCCCCGACGGCGGCTGAGTTGCTGGGCGAAGACGCCAATGCCCGGAAGATCATCAAAGCCAAGGGCGCGAAAAACATTGCGGTGGGAATCGCCAACATCCTGGCAACCTTCAACAACACCAACGTCACCATCACGGACATGCAGGGCAATGTGCTGGGCTGGTCGAGCGCGGGTCGGGTCGGCTTCAAAGGCTCGCGCAAAAGCACGGCCTTTGCCGCGCAGCAGGTGGCGCAGGACGCCGCCCGCCAGGCCATGTCCCACGGCATGAGGGAAATTGAAGTGCGGGTCAAAGGCCCCGGCTCGGGCCGCGAATCGGCCATTCGCGCCCTGCAAGCCATCGGCCTTGAGATCAGCGCCATCAAGGACGTCACGCCGGTCCCGCACAACGGCTGCCGCCCGCGCAAGAAACGCCGCGTTTAATCCTCCACCCGCGGAGAATGATGAATTGTGAATAGAGAATAGTGAAATGAAACATCCCCCTTTCCCAATTTTCACCACGTAAAACGTGGCAGGCAATTCACAATTCCATGAAATCCGCAATCCGCAATCCGCAATCCGCAATCCAAGATTAATCTCTATGGCTCGTTACACAGGTCCTCGCACCCGCCTCAGCCGCCGCTTCGGCCTCCCGATGTTCGGCCCGGACAAATATCTGGAACGGCGCAACTACGGTCCCGGCGTTCACGGACCCAAATCCCGGCGCAAGCACACCGAATACGGGCTGGGGCTGATCGAGAAGCAAAAGCTGCGCTATTTTTACGGGTTGATGGAACGGCAATTCCGCGGCGTCTATGAGCGCGCTCTCAAGCGCCGCGGCGTGACCGGCGAGCAGATGCTGCAGATTCTCGAAACCCGGCTCGACAATGTCGTTTACCACCTGGGCTTCGCCGGCACGCGCGCCGCCGCCCGCCAGATGGTCAGCCACGGCCACATCAAGGTCAACGGCCGCAAGGTCAACATCCCCTCCTACGGTTTGAAGGTCAATGACATCGTCGAGGTCAAGGACACGAGCGTCTCGCGCCAGTTGGCGTCCAAGAACCTGGAAATGGCCACCAGCCGCGTGGTGCCGGACTGGATGTCGCTGGCCAAGGAAGCCTGCAAAGGCACCGTCCTGCGCATTCCGACCCGGGCCGAGATCCAGCCCATCGCCAATGAGCAGGCCGTCGTCGAATTTTATTCCCGCTAACCCAGAAACCGTCCCGCCTGCGCGGGACAAAAACAATTACACGGGCTGCTCCGCGGCGGGAAGAGGCGGAGGAGCCAGATTACAATTGTTGAAAGGAAACTATGCCAGTTCGTCTAGGACGTTTTGAAATGCCCAAGCGGTTGACCCGGGAGGACGCGACCGCCACCGACACCTACGCCAAGTTCTTCGCCGAGCCGTTTGAAACCGGCTACGGCCATACCATTGGCAACTCCTTGCGCCGCGTCCTCCTCTCCTCCCTCGAAGGCGCGGCCATCTCCTCCATCAAGGTGGAGGGGGCCCAGCACGAATTCACCACCATTGACGGGGTGGTGGAAGACGTCACCGACATTGTGTTGAACCTGAAAAAAATCCTCTTCAAGGCCCACAGCCGCGACACCCAAACCCTGCTGCTCTCCGTCAACAAAGAGGGCGAAGTGACCGCCGGCGACATCGAACTCAACCAGAACCTGGAACTGGTCAACCCCGGCCAGCGCATCTGCACGCTGGACAGGAAAAAGAAGTTCGAAATGGAACTGGAAGTCAAGGTGGGCCGCGGCTTTTGCCCCGGCGATGAAAACAAGAAGCCCGACCAACCCATCGGCGTCATCGCGATTGATTCGCTTTTTTCACCCGTCACCCGCGTTCGTTACGCCGTGGAAAACGCCCGCGTGGGACAGCGCACCGACTACGACAAGCTCATTCTGGAAATCTGGACCGACGGACGGATCTCGCCGGACGACGCCCTGGTCCAGTCCTCGGCCATCTTGCAGCACCATCTGGATGTGTTCATGAATTACGACAAGAATGCCGTCGAGTTCGAGGAAACGGAAACCAAGCAGGACGACGAGAAGGCCAAGCTGAAGAAGCTGCTCAACATGAGCGTCAACGAAATCGAGTTGAGCGTCCGCGCGGCCAATTGCCTGAACAATGCCAACATCACCTCCGTCGGCCAACTCTCCATGAAGACCGAGGCGGAGATGTTGAAGTATCGCAACTTCGGCAAAAAGTCGCTCAACGAAATCAAGGAAAAACTGGCCAGCCTGGGCCTTTCTTTGGGCATGAACATTGACCAGACTTTGCTCGACTCGCCCAAGGAAGAAGTCAAGCTGACCGAATAAATTTGCCCTTATGCGCCATTTAAAACACACCGCCAAGCTCGGACGCACCGGTACCCACCGCAACCGCATGCTGGCCAGCATGGTTTGCAGCCTGCTCAGGCACCGCCGCATCACCACCACCCTGGCCAAGGCCAAAGCCGCCCGGTCCGTCGCCGAAAAAATGATTACGCTGGGCAAGGCCGGCACGCTCCACGACCGCCGCCTGGCGGCCGCCCGCCTCCATCAGGACGAGGAGGCGGTCAAAATCCTCTTCACCGAGATCGCCCCAACCCAGAAGGAGCGGCGCGGCGGCTACACCCGCATCGTCCGCCTGGGCAGCGCCAGCGGCAAGCACCGCGCCTATCGCCAGGGCGACGCCGCCCAAATGGTCATTCTCGAGTTTGTGGACGTGCCGGTCCGCGAAGAACCCGCCCCGGAAGCAAAGGCGGAGACCGGGGAGAAAAAATCCGGCGAAGGCGCCAAGCCGGCGGAAGCAAAGAAGGAAAAGGAAGCCGCCGCCACCCCGGCCTGATGATGGGCATCGCTCATTTCTCAAGCCCGCTCCCGGTGAGCGGGCTTTTTTGTCCTTTGCCATCGGGCGGTAGCCTCCGAAAGGGCGCATGACAAAAATCTCCACGTCCTCGGTAGGGCGGCGCTGCTGCGCCGCCCAAGAGTTCAGGGCAGAGCGGCAACTCTGCCCCGCCAGGAAGATGAAGATCTCACTCATGCGCCCGTTGAAGACGCCGTCGAAAACAAACTTGCAAAATCCTGGAATTAGATTAGAATCATCCACAGATTATTAACCCGAATGACGCATGCATGCCGCCGAACCCCGCGCTGCTTTCACGCTGATTGAATTATTGGTGGTCATCATCATCATCGCCATTTTGGCGGCCCTCCTCCTGCCGGCCCTGGCCAAGGCCAAGGCCACCGCCCAAGCAACCGCTTGCAAAAGCAATCTCAAACAGCTCATTGTGGCTAACGAAGGGTATGCCACCGACAACAAAGGCTGCTATCCAACCGACAGCGACAACGAACACTGGCCGGCCATGCTGTATTATGAGTACGGCAAGAATACAAATGTATTATGGTGCCCCACTGATGTCGAGCGGGGCATACCCGCCACCTACGCCGATCCCTTCCCTTACCCGGGGGACGATACGATACGCAGTTATATTGAGAACGGATTTGATGAAGTTATAGGCGCCTCAAACTCAGGAGACATGAAAGAATCATATCTCATTCATCCGTCAGACACGGTTGTCTTATCAGAGAAGTCTCATAACCAAAACGACTACTTTGCCGATTATTTGCAGACCGTCAATGGTGTCACGGGCGGTGATCTCATCACCAAAATTCAACACGGCATGCACGGCGGCGCCCAGCCATCGAAGTCCGGCGGACACAATGATGCCTGCGGCGACTGCAGCGTGCGCTACGTGGCCTTCGGCGCCGACATCAGTCCGGTAAATTGGTGGATGATCTTTGATACCAATCGCACAGCTCCGGCCTTGACGACCCAAATGTGGCCCCAGCTTGTGCCCTAGCCAAACATACCTGAAATCCCAGGTAGGGCGGCGCGGCCGCGCCGCCCAAAAATCCAGGAGATAATTCGACGGGATTTTGAACGCAAGATTCCAATCGCGGCTCCCAATCCCGCCCCGCAATCCCGCAGTCAGGACCACTGCGCTGCGTAGCGTGGGCGTCCCGTCGGCGGGCTCTTTCAGCCGAAACTTCTGTTGCAAATGGCTTTCCGAGGGCGGCCCCGGTGCGCAATCCTCAATCCGTGAAATCCGCGTCATCCGCAGTTCAATTCTCCGCTTGCGGCTCCGCCGTGTTGCGCTCTTTGCCCCTGTTCGCGGCAATCCCGCCCTCCCAGTTCTTGCAGAGTTCACCATTCAAAATTCACTATTCCTAAGTGTCTAATGACCAAGCCCTTGCGGAAATCCGCGGAAATCCGCATTTTTCCGTTGACATTTCCAGCATAAAAGCTTACTATTCGATAGTGAAAATGGAAAAGGCCAAAGTGGCATCCGGCGGCGGCTGGGCGAAGGAGGCAAAAGTTGAAAACTGAAATGCTTTGCGTCTTGGCGGCTTGGCGTGAGAAGTTCATGGGTCCATTGCGGGTTGCGGATGTGTCACGCAAAGGCTGTCAACCCCGAAAGCTTTCGGGGCAAGAGGCGCGAAGGCCTTTTCCCGGCTTGGCGTCTTGGCGTTGGATTCTTCATGCGGATTGCCTGCCCTCCGTCTTGTCCGCCGTAATCTCCTCCATCCTGTCCGCCGTCGGCCCGGCGAAGGCGGAAGGCCCGGCGAAGGAGGCAGGATTGCGAATTTGGCCTCAGATGGACACAGCGGGACACACAGCGATGCTATCTGTGAAATTCTGTGAATTTCTGTGGCTGAAGACTTTCATGCGGCGGACGATTGTGGATTGCTCAGACGGCCTCGGGACGAATACGGGTTTTCCGCTGTTCTGTCCTCCAATTTCGCTTTCCCAATTTCTGCTTTTCCGGCATCATTCCCCCTACACTCACCACCCCCTCTCCTCCATCCCAATCAAGGTTAATCAAAGTTAATCAAAGTTAATCAAGGTAAAAAAATAAGTTTTTTGGCTCGATATGACAAAAAATGGCTGGTTCACGGAGCCTCCACCCTGGCTTTGCCCGGCCCGCCATGCACATGGCGGAGGGAAGGTTGTTCGTGGCCGCCGCTTCAGGAATTGGCCCCTGGAACTGTCCGGGCCGCGATTGGGGCTGGCTTTCAGCAGCCGCGCCTGCTACACCTCATCCGGTAGCAAACCAGGATGCCCATGAATACCGAAGAACAGATCGAATCGTTCCGCAACGCCTACGATGCGCTTCGCGCTGAGATTGGCAAAGTCATCGTCGGCCACCACGCCATCGTCGAAGGGACTTTGACGGCCGTTTTCGGCGGCGGCCACGTCCTGCTGGAAGGGGTGCCGGGCCTGGGCAAAACATTGCTGGTGCGCACGCTGGGCGAGGTGCTGGACATGAGCTTCAATCGCATCCAGTTCACGCCCGACCTCATGCCGGCGGATATTCTGGGCACCAATATCGTGATGGAAACGCCCGGCGGACGGCGCCAATTTGAGTTTCAGCGCGGACCGATTTTCGCCCATCTGGTCCTGGCGGACGAAATCAACCGGGCCACACCCAAAACCCAGTCGGCCATGCTCGAGGCGATGCAGGAAAAGAGCGTCACCGCCGGCGGGGAAATCCGCAAGCTGGAGGAGCCGTTTTTCGTCCTGGCCACGCAAAACCCCATTGACCAGGAAGGGACTTATCCGTTGCCCGAAGCGCAATTGGACCGGTTCTTCTTCAAACTCATTGTCGGCTACCCCAGCGGGGCGGAGTTGACCGAGGTGCTGACCCGGACGACGGAGAGCGCGAAGCCGGAAATCGCCCGGGTGTTGAGCAAGGAGCAAATCATCGAGTTCCAGCAATTGGTGCGCGGCGTGCCGGTGGCCTCGCATGTCAAGGATTACGCGGTGCGGCTGGTCCTGGCGACGCATCCCAAGACGGAAACGGCCGTGCCGATCAGCAACCAGTACCTGCGCTTTGGCAGCAGTCCGCGCGGCGGCCAGACGCTCATGTTGGGGGCCAAGGTGCGCGCCCTGGCCCAGGGCCGCTTTAACGTCAGTTTTGAGGACATCCAGGCGGTGACGCCCGCCGCCTTGCGCCACCGCTTGATTTTGAATTTTGAGGCCGAGGCGGAGGGGATCACCACCGACCACATCATCGCCCAGGTTTTGCAGGACGTGCCCAAGGACGCCGCGGCGGTCACGGTGTAGGCGCCAATATGCCTGCCCCGCTCCTCACTCCGGATTTGCTCCGCCGGCTGGAGCAGTTCCAATTGCTGGCGGCCCGGCGCGCCAAAAGTTCCGCCAAGGGCGAACGCCGGAGCAAGGCCCGCGGCCAGTCGGTCGAATTTGCCGATTATCGCAATTACGTCGCCGGGGATGACTTCCGCTACCTGGATTGGAACCTCTACGGACGCCTGGACAAACTTTTCCTCAAGCTTTACGAAGAGGAACGGGAGTTGCCGGTAAGGATCTTTCTCGATGCCAGCGAGTCCATGACCTTCGGCACGCCGCCGAAGTTTGATTTCGCCCGGCAGGTCGCCGCCGCCATCGGCTACGTCGCCTTGTGCGGCTTTGACCGGGTTGCGGTGTGCGCTTTTCCTGATCTTGACACGGCCGCGCCGGGCCGGGAGGCGGCGGCGTGGAGCGCGGAGCAGGCGGCCCGGGGCGCCTTGCGGGCGGTGCGCGGGCGCAAATCAGCCATGCAGTTTTTCCAGAATATTTCCACGGTGACGGCGCACGGGCCGGCGAATTTGAACGAGGCCTTGCGGCGCGGCGCCATCGAAGCGCGCCACGCCGGGCTGGCGGTGGTGTTGAGCGATTTTCTGGACCCGGCCGGTTACGAGGCGGGTTTGAACGCGCTGGTCGGGCGCGGATTCCAGGTCAGCGCCATCCAGATTCTGGCCCCGGAGGAGTTCGCCCCGCCCGCCTTCGGGGATTTGCGGCTGGTGGATTCGGAGACGGGGGCATTGCAAGAGGTGACGTTTGGGAAATTCCGGCTCAAGGCCTACCAGCAAACGGTGCGGATTTTTTGCCAGCGCCTGCGCGAGTACTGCCAGGGCCGGGGCATCAATTTCTTCAGCGTCATCTCGGACACCTCGCTCGAGCAATTGCTCCTCAAACAACTCCGCCAGTCCGAAGTGTGGGATTGATGGCATCCAAACCAATATGAAACGGTTGCAGGCAAAAGGCGCAATGCGTCAGTCAGGGGTGGGCAAGGATGGCAGGGCGGGCAGTCCCCCTTGTGCGCCAAAGCCTTGGCGACGGCGCCGGCCCGCCGTGGCGCGCATGGAATCCGCGCCCTCCCACGCAGGGCGGACGCATCGTGTTTCACTTGATCGCGTTCTCCAATCCTTCGACCTGCGCGTTTTCCGCGAGGACCGGCTCGCCTTTGGCCGCCGCGACTTTCGAGTTTTTGAAGGCGATGCCCCGGGCGTTGCGGATGGTCAGGCCGGTCGCGGCGGAAAGCTGGACGTTTTCAAGAACGACATTGGAAATGCACATCTCCGGCAGGCCGACGATGAAGCCGGCGCTTTTCGGGCCGGAAGCAGTGAGGTTGATGATTTGAATGTTGCGATAGACCGGGGTGGCGGCGGTCACCGGCTGGGCGGCATCGGTCTCGGGGATTTTGGGATAATAGCAGGCAAAGTTGACTGGTATTTCCACGTTGGTCATGGTGATGTCTCTGTAAATAAGATTTTCAATCAGCCCGCCCCGTTCGCGGGAAGACTTGATGCGCAGGCCGCTGGTCGTGCCGCTGAACGTGCAATGGGTGACCAGCAGGTTTCTCACGCCGCCGCCTGTTTCGCTGCCGATGGACATGCCGTGGCCGCGCAGGAACGCGCAGTTGGTCACGATGAAATCCTCGCACGCCGCCGCGCGGCCCGGCGCCGCCCGCCCGGATTTGAGGGCGATGTTGTCGTCCCCGACATCAATGCGGCACCCGGTAATGAGAACATGGGCGCAGGCGCTCGGGTCCATCGCATCGGTGTTGGGGGAATCGGCCGGGGCGAGAATGGTGACATTGCTGATGACGACATTTTCGCAATTGGCCGGCACGAGGTGAAACATGGGGGAGTTGCGCAATGTCACATCCTGCACCCGCACGTTCCGGCAATCGGTCAAGACAACCAGGCGCGGGCGGCGAACCGGCTCCGGCAGGCCGGCGCGTTTGGCCTCGCGCACAGGCGGCCACCAGCGCGCTCCCGCGCCGTCAATGATGCCGCTTCCGCTGATGGTGATGTTGGTCAGTCCGCGCGCATTGACCAAGGCCAGGGTGGCGCGGTTGGCGTCCAAAAAGTCCGCAGGTTCGTCCCGGGCTTGCAAGAGGGCGCCGCCGTCCAATTGCAGCGTGGTGTTGGCGCGGAGAAAGATGGGCTTGCTCAAATAAGTTCCGGCGGAAAGGCGCACCCGGCCGCCTCCGGCCCGGCCGCATTCATCCAGGGCCTGTTGAATGGCGGCGGTGTCAAGTGTTTTTCCATCGCCCGCCGCGCCGTATTGGCGGACATCGAAAACTTTTTCCGGTGGATTGGGCGGGGCGGCGCCGGCACCCCAGGCGGCCGCAAGGGCGAGGATCGGCAGGAGTTTGAAAATGGCGCTCATGGATCAGCCAGGCTACCACAAAAAAGTGGGGGACGGGGTGTCCTGGAAAGTGGCCTCGACCTGGACGTGGGTGGCGCCAACCTGCCGCAGGCGCTCGCTGACGACGCGATGGGCCAATTCGGGCCGGTTGCAATCACGGCTGAGATGGCCCAGGTAAAGACGCGCCAGGCTGGGCGAGACGGCCTGTTCGATCAGGTCGGCGGCGCCGTCGTTGGAGAGGTGGCCATGCCGGCTGAGAATGCGTTGCTTCAAACTCCACGGGCGCCGCGGGTCGTCCTGCAACATTTTCACATCATGGTTGGCTTCGAGCAGGAGAACATTGGCGGCGCGGACCCGCTCGACCACCAGCCTGGTGGCATGGCCCAGATCGGTGACAAAGCCGATGTTGCCGGAGGGCGTGTGCAAAAGAAAACCCACCGGATCATTGGCGTCGTGCGGCACGGCGAATGTGTCCACGGTAATATCCCCGACTTCGAAGGAGGCGCCGGTGTCGAAAATGCGGGCGCTGATTGGGATGTGCAACTGGGCTTCGATGGCTTCGCACGTCAGGCGGTTGCAATAGACCGGGAGGTCAAGCCGGGCGGCCAGACCGGTCAGGCCGGCGATGTGGTCCGAATGTTCGTGGGTGATAAGGATGCCGTGGAGGGTTTCGGGCGCGCGGGCAATGGAGGCCAGGCGCTGGCGGATTTGGCGTCCGCTCAAACCGGCGTCAATCAGCAGGCGGGTGGTTGGCGTTTCCAAGTAAGCGCAATTGCCGCCCGAACCGCTGCCTAAAATGGTGAAATGTACCGACACGCCCCACCTTAGAAGATGCCAGCCGCGGCGGGCAATCTTTTTCTGCAACCAAAGATGTGAAGGTTCTTGTTCCGCGCGCGCAGGAAGAACTAAATCGCGTTAAGGGCTTGAGTTTGGGCAGCGGGGGTGACAAGGTCACACATGATGAAACCTTCCAACCTCAAATTATTTCTCTTCGGCATGTTTTTGCTGGCTGCCTTGTTGCCAGTTCGTGGATTTGCACAACCGCGGGACACGGAGCGGATAACCAGTCTCGAATCGCGCGTGTCAAACTTGGAGCATCGGATTCCATTTTACACGGAAAACCGATATTATTACCCGCTTTTTCTGTTCGGCGGCTTTTGCATGCTTTGGGCGCAAAACACGGGTCGTAATCCCTGGCTTTGGTTTTTCCTTGGTCTGTTATTCAGTGTGATCACTATGTTCGTCTTGCTCAGCAAGAACGCAGACGATAAGAAGGAAAAGAAATGATGTTCTTCATAGGCGCTGGCAGATCATCTTGCAGGAACGGTGGATGAACGCAAGTTGTGGCAGGCAAAGAATTGGGCGCGGCGCAACACGCCTTTGCCGGGAACGATGACCTCTTGGACGCCCAAATCGGTGATCGCCGCAAATTGGCCGATCAATTCCGGCGGCAGGGCTGACGTGACCACAGGGTCAGGGAGGTAAAGTGCGTTGCGGTTGTTCCACCAATCCAGAAACCAGCCGGGGCGCAATTTGGGGCGGTCCACTTCGCGCACGAAAATGGCGTCCTGGCCCGCGCGTCCCAAGTAATCCGGCCAGAAATAGAATTGGTTGCGCGGCTCGCGGCTGGCGTAGCAGAAAACCAGCGGCTCACCGCCCACCCGGCTCTTGGCTTCCGGCAGATAAAAGGTGATCTCCGAGGTGAAGCCGTAATGCTCGCCGATGATGAAGGCTGGTTTGCCGGAGCGCCTTTCCAGGTCGCGGCGCTCCTGGCCGGTGATTTGGGCCAGTTCCTTCCAGCCAAGAACGCGGCGCAACGGGTCGAATTGCGGCGGCGGGGCGCGATGAAGAATTTTTGTGAGCAAACTCGCGTCGAGCGCCAGCACCGCAGCCATGAACCCAAGGCCGAGGCCGATTCCCAGCAGCGGTTTGAGCGCCCGCCGCGCCTCGGCCCACCGCGCGTCCCAATAGACGGCCATGAGACAAAACAGGGGCACAACGGAGGGGGCGATCCAATTCAGCTCGATGCGGCTGTGCAAACTGAGCGCCAAATAAAGCAGGAAGAGCGGCGCGCCCATGCTGAACAAAAAAAGCGGGAGTTCGTTCCGCGCTGGACGGCTCCGGTCGCTGGGCACGTTTGGAGTTCCGCCTTCAGGCGGTTTTTGGGCCAAGCCGCGTAAACGCGGAACTCCAAGCCACTCCCAGCAAAACGCCGCCGCCGCCCAGAGCGCGCCCAAGAAAAAGAACGGATGCAACACGAGCGCTTCTGTCCAGAGAAAATCCCATGTAAAAGTGCGCTCCCACGGCTGCCCCAAACGGCCGTCGCTTTTCACATGCTCAATAGTGATCCAATCGTGCTGCGCGTTCCAAATCACGATGGGCAGCAGGCAAACCGCCGCGAGGAGCAGCGCCAGCCAGGGTCCGCGCCGGCGCAGATGCCGCCGCGCGGGCGACCACAGCACGAAGAAGACACCCCAGCAAATCCACTGGAACAGGTTCGTATATTTGCTCAACGATCCCAAGCCCATCCAGAGTCCCACCCACAGCCATTGCCGGGCGGACCCTCCCGGTTGGACCGCGCGCCAGCCCGCCACCATGGCCGCCGTCCAGAACAACACGGACAACGGATCAATCGTCATCAACAGGGAACCCAGCGCCATGAGCGGCGTGACGTTGAGGATGGCCGTCAGGAAAAAGGCGGCCCGGCCGTTGACTTCCCGCGCCAGAAACCGCAGCACCAGCAGCGACAATCCCGCGGAAATCAGCGGAGAAAAAAAACGGACGCCAAATTCGTTGTCGCCCCAGAGATGCGTGCCGAGGAATTGCACGCAGGCGATGAGCAGCGGCTTGCTGTAATAAGAAAGCGCCAGGTGTTTGGACCAAATCCATTGATAGGCCTCGTCCTCGCTCAACTCGATTTTTCCCGCGGCCAGATACGCGAGGCGGACGAGCAGGAGGAGGGCGATCAGCACGAAGCCCAGGTTGAGCCAGTGTTTATCCAGCGAGGATTCCGCCTTCGCTCCGCTCCGCGGAGCTACGGCGGACAAGGGAGGATGGAGGATTCCGCCTTCGCTCCGCTCCGCAGAGCTACGGCGGACAGGAGAGGATGATGGTCTTGAAATTGGCTGCATGAGCGAGGGCAATTGGGCGTGCCAGATGGGGAACCAGCGCGGCCCGGCCCATCGCCAGAGGGCGTCGGCTGACCAGACGACGGCGGCGCCGCAGCCCGCGCCGAGAACCACGCCGGCCAGCACGTCGCTGGGATAATGGACTCCGTTGTAAATCCGCGAGAAGCTGACCATCGCCGCCAGCGGCAGCATGAAGCGAATGCTCTTCCGGTAAAAAACGAACGCGATCATGGTCGCGGAGCACCAATTCAATGCATGAGAGGAAGGCATGCTGAAGCTGCCGCTGCGGCCAACCAAAACATGCGCGTCAGGAAACCGGTTAAAGGGCCGGAGTCGCGCCGCCCCGTGTTTGATCGCGTCGGCGATCACCCAATCGCCCACGCACAAAGCCACCACGATCATCGCGGCGCATAAGCGCCCGCGCGCGCCCCCTTTCCAAATCAGCAAGACGAGCGCGAGCAGGACGAGGGGAACAAAGCCGGGCGTGTCGCTGGCCCACGGCATGAGCGTGTCAAACACCCGGTTGCTCAGGGTGTGATTGATGAACCGGAAGAGTGCGTCATCGCCCGATTGGATCCAGTCAATCATAGTATCTGGCCGGTCATGGTGGAAATGTACCGGGCGTCATAAATAATTGCGCGCATTTCGGTAGGGCGAAGCTGCTGCTTCGCCCTGATCAAGGCGGCGCAGCAGCGCCGCCCCACCGATTCGGCGTCCGATGCGCAAATCCTCACGACACCACGTATAGAAGGCATCCTTATCACAAGTTCGTTTGGCCCGGCATGAAAGGCCTCTCACAAATTTCTCAATCGTTCAAACAATGCCTTCGCGTGGGGGCTGGCTTTCTCCACTTCACCCGGCGATATTTCGGCAAGAAGAGAGAATGACATGGTGCCCTTCGCGTATCGCCGTGGGCCGCAAGCGGCGGTTGCGTGATCCAATGCCTGATACACGCTCTGTTTCGGCACATCCTCCAATCGCGGCCACTTTGGGATGGCCTGCGCTCGGAAACCCTGACCGAAGAAAGATTTCAACGTGTCGCGGTCGGCCATAAACCACGATTCCATGACCTGGACCATCAGGAATGCCTGGTCATCCTTCACCCCTTCCGGTTTGTCCCAATTGTCGCCGGGCCGTGCCTTTATATGTGCCCAAACCGTCATGCCTTTTTGCACAGCGGTCTCGCTGTCCACCAGCAGAAGCGGCAAACCGTCTGACTGGGGATTTCTTGCCGCGGTGACGAAGGCGTCGTACGCCCTCTGGCGCCCGCCACACGGGACAATCCGTGGAAGTTTGCCTTCCAAACCAGCCGTGTGAGTAAAAAATTCCTGGAAAGATTTCCGGCAATGAGTTCGGTGAAGGTACGAATTCTGCGCCGCTCCTTCAACGTATATTTTTGCTACCACCGATTGCCTCCAATCTCTCCCATGCTCCAAAGCGTGCCCAGAGAGTATTTCTCAAGCCACTCCTTCAATTTATCTCCGTTCAGCCGCGTGAATTGGGAGCAACCCTTCACTTTTTCACACACCACGACGGACTCCGGATCATCGCCCATTGCGTCCACCAACATGGGCGAATGGGTGGTAACGACCAGTTGCGTCCGCTTCGACGCTTGCACGAGGAGCTTTCCCAGATATGGCAGCACATCGGGATGCAATCCCAGTTCCGGCTCTTCAATCGCAATTAAGCCGGGCGGCTCCGGGTGAAGCAAAATTGCCAGCAGACAGAGATAACGCAGCGTCCCGTCCGAAAGCCGGGTGGCCGGTATTTCCCTCCCGCCTTCCTCCTCCAGGAAAAGCTGCACATGGCCATTCTGCACGGGGAGATGGAAATCGGTGATGCCGTCGTACAACTCCCGCAGTGCTTCCATTAGCTCGCGCTTCGCCCGCATTTGGATGTTGGAAAAGACCAGGGCCAAGTTCTCTCCGCCGTCGGCCAGGAAGTCACTTCTCCCATCGGCACTTTGGGGGCGACGCAATTCCGCTTGGGGTCCAAACGACCAGTTTCGGAAAAGTCGGATGTCGGCATACTTCTCCTGTAAGAGCGTCAGCGCCGGATACCGCTCTGGATCCTTGAGCTGCGACAGGATTGACTCTTCTGGATGAATGTTTCCCCGCCGCAGTTTGCGCTCGCTCCGCCCCTCCACTAACACTGGGTGTCCCATACTGAACCAGTAAAGAGACCTACTGACAGATGGCTTGTCCGTTGTGTATTCTTCAATCTGCTCGTCAACCAGTTCAAACCGCCCGCCCTTTTCGGTAATGGTCAACTGATGCTGCAAGTCTTTCTTGTCCTCTGTCCTTCCACTCCCAGCGCTGACCACAGCCTCCAACGTGCCCTCAGGCTTGCAGCCTTCGCCCTTCCAGCGCCATTCCCGCAAGCCACCCATTTCATTGATAGGCGCCGACAGGTTTTTCGGCGCGGCTCTCAATAGGGCCAGCATTTCGAGAAGATTGGATTTCCCGGAACCGTTCGGGCCGATCAAGACATTCAGATCCTTCAGCGGGAGGGCAACTCCTTCAGGCCCGAATGAAAGCAAGCCGGAAATTTTAATCTCTTTGATCATCATGCCGGGCGAAAATGTTAATGCTGCGTCGCGCTCTTTGCACGTCAGTACACTACCAAAGACCGCACCGGGAAACCTCTCAATTTCTCGCGCCCCTTGAGAAAACCCAGCTCGATGAGAAAGGTGATTTCCAGAATGTTCGCGCCCAGACGCCGCAGCAGATTGGCCGCCGCCGCCGCCGTCCCCCCCGTTGCCAGCAAATCGTCAATCAAAATCACCCGGCTGCCCGGCCGCACGGCATCGGTGTGAATGGCGATGGTGTTCGAGCCATATTCCAATTCGTAACTTTCCTCGTAAGCCTTGTAAGGCAGCTTGCCCTTTTTGCGGACGGGGACGAAACCGCATTGCAACTGCAAGGCGGCGGCGGCGGCAAAAATAAATCCCCGCGCGTCAATCCCCACCACCGCGTCCACGTCCCCGGGTTTGAAATGTTCCGTCAGCCTCTCGATGGAGCTGGCGAAGAGCCGGGCATCGGCCAGAACGGGGGTAATGTCCTTGAAGAGGATGCCGGGCTTGGGAAAGTCCGGCACGTCACGAATGGCGCGGGCCAATTCTGCAACGGTGGCAAGGCGGGTTGTCATGGCGGCCAGATTAGCCAAACGGCTAGGATTTGACAGCCTCAAGTTTCTCGATCATCTTCCGCAGCTTGATCAAGGCGATGTTCTGGATTTGCCGCACCCGCTCGCGGGTGACCCCGAAGCGCGCCCCCACTTCTTCCAGGGTTTTTTCGCTGCCGCCGTCCAGGCCGAAACGGTAGCGCAGGATGGTGGATTCGCGCTCGTCCAGCGTCTTGACCATCTCGCGCAACATGCCCGTCACCGTTTTCTCCTCCAGATGTTCGTAGGGCGTGTCGGCGGCTTCGTCCTGGACGACCTCGGCAAAACTGTTGTTGTCATCATCCCCGATGGGGGCGTCCAGGGAGGCGGGGCGGATGGCGGCGGTGCGCATCTGGGCGACGCGAGAGACGGACATGCCCATTTCATCGGCCAATTCCTCGTCGGTCGGTTCCCGCCCGAAAATCTCCTGCAACTTCAAGGAAGTCCGGCGCATGCGGGAAATCTTGTCCACCAGATGCACGGGCAGGCGGATGGTTTTGGATTGATTGGCCAGGGCGCGCTTGATGGATTGCTTGATCCACCAGGAGCCGTAGGTGGAAAGTTTGCCGCCTTTGGCCGGGTCGAATCGTTCCACCGCCTTCATCAGGCCGATGTTGCCCTCGCTGATCAGATCGAGCAAGGGCAGGCCGAAATTCTCGTAATCATGGGCGATTTTGACGACGAGGCGCAAATTGGCCTTGATCATCAGTTCCCGCGCCTTTTTGTCGCCTTTCTTGATCCGGGCAGCCAGCTCAATTTCCTCTTCCGGGGTGAGGAGCTTGACCTGGCCGATTTCGCGCAAGTAGAGCTTGATGGCCGTCTCCCCGTCATAAGGCTGCCGTTCCTTTTCCGCCGGCCCCAGCAACTGCTCCTCCAGTTCCGGCGCGGGCTGCGGTTCCGGCTCCGGGGCGGGCGGCGCGGGAGCGGGGGCGGGGCTTTTCGTCCGTGGGAGCAAAGTCTTGCGCCGGGCCTTGAGGCGGCCCTTCGGACGGTTTTTGAAGCGCTGAGTTTTCATGCGCGCTGAAACTGAATGCTGGAAAATAGAATGAGTCATCCGCAGCCTCAGCGGCAAGGAAATAAAAACACGAATCTCGTTGCCTTGTTCCAGGTTTGACCGTCTGTTGAGTTGATATATTCATAGGGTCCGGCGCATTCTTTGCCCGCGGCGCGCCGCCATTGAGCAGAGTGCGCCGCCGGACCGTCAAAGCCACGGCCATGCAAGTGACCATGAGTTTGGAAACTGAAGCAGAATTGATCACCCGTTGCCGCCACGGCGACCGGGAGGCCTGGGACCGGCTGTTCGACCTCCACTATGGCCCGTCCGGCCGGTTCATCTTCCAAGTGTCGCCCGGCTTGTCGCGCGAGGACGTGGAGGAAATCTGCCAGGAAACCTTCCTGGCCGTCATCAAGAACATCCGTTCCTTCAAGGGGGGCAGCCGCCTGCAAACCTGGGTCTTCCGCATCGCGGCCAACAAGGCGCGCGATTACCGCCAGCGCCAGCAGGCCGCCAAACGCGGCGGCGGGCTGGCGCCCGTTTCCCTCCACGCCGGGAATCCCGAAACCGGCCTCGCGCCTGATCCGCCCAGCCCCTTGCCCGGCCCGGACACGCTTCTCCTCCAGGCCGAGCGCGGCGCCCAAGTGGCCCGCGCCCTGGAACAATTGGGCGATCCCTGCCGCGAGATTATTGAACTGCGCTTTTTCGCCGATCTGAGCTATGATGAGATTGGGGCGGAATTGAGCTTAAATCCCAAAACCGTCAGTTCGCGCCTGAGCAAATGCCTCGGCCACCTGGAGAAAATTATGTCAAAAATGCTTTGTGACGGGGAATCGGCGCGTTTTACCGTCTAATCCTTTATGCCGTCGCCGGATCCAAACCAGAAAATGGAAGACCTGCTGCGGGCCTGCGCCAGGAAGCGCCGCGAGGAAGCCGGAGCGCCCTTCGAGCTGTCGCCCGACGTTCGCGCGCGCCTGCACGAGGAAGTGCGCCGCGCCCTGGGCAAGCCCGCCGCCGCGCCCCCGCCGCGCTGGGGACTCTCCCTGGCCAACTGGCTCCGGCTGGCCGTGGGGGGAGCGGTCGCCGCGCTGGTGATTTTGATGGTTTGGATCAACACCCCGCCGCGCAAATCAACCCCGCGATTTGCCAAAGCAGAAACCTGGGCATCCAACGTCAGGAATATTTCATCTGCGCCGCCGCCCGCCACGCCCGCCCCAGCGCCCGCCGCTCCGGTGGCAGCGCCTCTCGCTCCGGTGCCGGCGCCCGCCGCGCCCGCCTCATCGGCCGCGGCGGTCAACGCCCCGGCTGCCGCCGTTCCCGCGCCGGCCACGAGTGACATGCTGGCAATGGAGCGGTCGCGTTCGTTGGGCGGCGCCGGCACTGCGGCGGAGGCCGACAAATCAAACGAACCACCGACGCCGGCCATCTCAGGTGATCTCGCCGCCAATGGGACAACCAGCATCCCTGGCGGCGGAATGACCAATGTTGCCGCCAGAGGCGGCCGAGGCGGCCGAGGCGGGGGCGCTGCGAGGGGTCCCGGTGCCGGCGGCGGCGGCATTGGCGGCGCCGGAGGGGGAGGCGGGGGTGGTGGCCGCGGTGGCCGCCGAGGCGGCGCTGGCGGCGGCTTCGGCGGCGGCGGCAACGCGGGACTGGCTGGCGCAAATCCAGCTTCCCAACCCGCTCCACCGAATCCTGTCAATCCTGCTAATCCTGTCGAAGGAATGGCTGCCGCAAGTCCGGCTTTGCCAACTGCTTCCAACACCCCGGCGGCAACCAGAAGAATGGAGACTGCCGGGGCCCCATCCTCATCCGCAATCCCCAATCCGCAACTTGCCGCGCCAAAGCGAAGCGACGGCGGGTCCGCAATCCCCAATCCGCAACTTGCCGCGCCAAAGCGAAGCGACGGCGGGTCCGCAATCCCCAATCCGCAACTTGCCGCGCCAAAGCGAAGCGACGGCGGGTCCGCAATCCCCAATCCGCCATCCTTTGCGCAACAGATGGTTCGATCAGAACCGCCGGCGTCCCAAAACACTCTCCCGGCTCGTGCCAGCAGCGCCAAGCCGCCGTCATCCGAAGTCCTGGCTTCATTTCAGATTGAGCGGACCGGACAGCAAGTTCGCATTGTGGACGCCGACGGCTCGGCTTACGAGGGACAGGTGCTGGGAACAAACCAAGTCTCGTTCCCCGGCGCGGCCGATTTGAAATTGGCCGCCCCGCAACCGGCGGGCGCCGCGAGCGGCTTCGCCTTTCAAGTCAGCGGATTGAACCGGAAGCTCAACCAGAACGTCACCATCCTCGGCAATTGCAGCAATGTGCCGCTGCCGATGGGCAACTCTTTCACCGGCGGGAACATGTCCAATCAATCACAGGCGCTTGCCGGCGCGAATACGGCCACGCAGAACGCCTCTGCCCCGCTGGCGCGCCCCCCGGCCAGTCAATCACAGAACATGCTTGACAACAGCGCCTTCAATTACAGCAACCTCCAAAACACCCAAAACACCCAAAACGCCGCGTTCCCGGCCCAATTCTGGCGCGTGACCGGCCAGGTGCAAGTCGGACCAAGCAACCGCTTCGACCTCGACGCCGCCACCGCCGCCCCTTGATCCCCCGCGCGCTTTTTCAGGATTAAGAAACCCCGCCAAAACAAACCAAACTCTGCGTTGGCCCCTTTTCCACGGTTGGAATTCCTATGTTTTTCATGACCTGCCGTGTGGCAGGTTTTCGTCAAATTTCCAACCATTTTTTCAATTTCCTGTGGGATCCGCGCATTCTTTTTGCATTTTGCCATTGACCTCGCAGCTTACCTGCTATATAATTGCCCGCGTATGGTAAGGAACGAATGGACAGATGGCGACAGGAGGAGCAAGGCAAAAGCTGAAAACGGAATTGCCTTGCAATATGTCAGGATTGCTCCATTCCGCGAAGATTTTACCACGGATGGCACGGATGACACGGATAAGAGTCGTCTGGTCCGAAATCATTTCCAATCCGTGAAATCCGTGAAATCCGTGGTTCAATTCCTTTGGTTGCGGCTTTGGCGCGCTGGGTCTTGGCGTCGGATTCTTCATGGGGATAATCGTCAAATCCGCGCCAAGCGGCGGACCAACGCCGCCACCCAATTTTGAGGTATTTTGAGATATTTTGAGATATTTTGAGTTAATTTGACTTCCCGCCCCTTGGCGAGCGCACATTCACCCAACATCATTTCGCCTCAAAATGGCCCGCACGAATCCAAAACTTTCACTATTCCCTGTCCTCCATAGCTCCGCGAGGCGTAGCGACGGAGGAACCATGCTTAATTCACCAGTCGCCATCCCCGCCAGCGCCATCCAAGTATATCCAAGCACATCCAACCATAGAGCCATCCCCATCAGGCCCATGCCTGCAGCCCATTTTTTGGTGAATAAACTGGCGCAAAGCAGCGGCCGATGGCACTTTGCTAACTGTCATGAATAGGACTTCCATTATTGCTGCGGGCCGGCTTTGGGGCGCGCTGGCCGGGGCTTTGTTGGTTGCCACGGCCCGGGGCGGGGACGCGGAAACCAACATCTTCGGATTCACCGGCCCGGAAATTTATCCCATGGATAACGCCGTCACCCTGCTTCATGCCGCCGACATGGACGGGGACGGCCTGAAGGACCTGATCGTGGTGAACAACGCCCGCGCCAAAATCAACATCCTCTACAACCGGACCGGCAAGACCAACCTCCCCCCGGCGGACGACGGCTTGAAAAAGGAAATCAACCAACTCCCGCCGGACGCCCGATTCAGAATCACTTCCATCGCCTCGGAAAAGCGGATTTCCTCGCTGGTGGTGGCCGATTTGAACGGCGACGGCCTCCCCGACCTGGCCTATTACGGCGACCCCAAGGAACTGGTCGTGCTCTACAATCTGGGCACCAACGGCTGGAGCGCGCCCAAGCGCTTTGCCATTGAGGACGGCCAGCTCGGCCCCGACGCCCTCACCACCGGCGATCTCCACGGCAGCGGACGACCCGGCCTGGTTTTGCTCGGCGAAAACAATCTCTATTACATCGCCCAAAATGCGGACCACCTGCTGGCCGAGCCGGAAAAAATCCCCTTCTCCGGCACGGTCAAGAGCCTGCAAGTGCTCGACATCAACGGCGACGGCCGGGATGATCTGCTCCTCATCAATGGGGACAGCCCCGACCCGTTCCGGTTCCGCCTGCAAGACGCCCAGGGGCAGCTTGGGCCGGAAGTGCATTTTACCTTTCCTCCCGTCCGCTCCTATCTGGCGGATGACTTGCTGGGGGACCACAAAATGGAATTGATCACCATTGCCCAGAATTCCGGCCGCGCCCAGATTTCCGGCCTGCACCTCAAACCCGCCGAGCCGCTCTCCGGCTCTTTCAAAAGCGGGCAATTTCAGGTTTTGCCCCTCAAGAGAACCACCCAGTCGCGCCGGGGCATTTTGTGGGCGGATGTCAACGGCGATGGCCTCTCCGATCTGCTGGTGGCCGAACCGGACAGCGGCCAGTTGACCCTTTATCTGCAACAGGCCGATGGCAACCTCGGCTCGGCCAAGACTTTTCCCACCTTGAGCGGCGTGACCGAACTGGCTGTCAGTGATTGGAACCAGGACGGCAGGCCGGAGATTTTCGTGTTGAGCAGCGAGGAGCATCAAATCGGCGTCACCACGCTGGACAAGAACGGGCGCATCGCCTTCCCGGCGATTCTGCCATTTGAAGGCAGGCCGCTGGCCATGGCCATCGGGCCGCTCCAACCCGGGGCCGCGCCCACTCTGGCCGTGATTTTGGATCAGGACGGCAAACGGGTGCTGGCCACACGGACGGCGGACGGCACCACGCGCACACAGACTTTAAGCGCGCAATTCAAGGCCAACCCGGCTTCCATGACGATGTTCGATGCCAATCAGGACGGGCTGGCGGACTTGGTGGTGCTGATTCCTTACGAAAAGATCAAGGTGCTGATCCAAACAACGAACAACACCTTTGACGAGGAGGACGTGCTGCCCCCCGGCGGCAACAGCGACCAGCCGTGGCTCAGCACCGCCGACGTGGATGGGGACGGCAGGCAGGAATTGCTCCTGGCCCAAAAGAATTTCATCCGCGCCGTGGTCTTGGAACGGGAAAGCCGCAGCCCCACCAACGACGCCAAGCCGGTGTGGACCTTCCACGTCCAAGACCAGATCAACGGCGCCTCGAGCAGTTCGCGGATCGTGGGGGCGGCCCCGCTGCGCAACGGGAGCAACGCCGTCGCCTCGATTTTTCTTCTTGACTCAGCGCAGAAGGCCCTGACCTTGTGCGAGCGCGATGCCGCCGGGGTCTGGCAGGTCGTGCGCAACCTGCCCCTGCCGGTGAGCGATTTTTCGCGCCTGCAGGCGGTGAGCCTGGGCGCGACCAACGCCAACAGCCTGGCTTTCCTGGGCGTCAACGCGGTGGGCACGATGGCCCTGCGCGGCGACGTTTGGGAACTGGCCGAATTGGACAGCTACGAAACGCCCATCCCCGACGGGCATCTCGCCGATGTCGTGACCGGCGACTTGAACCATGCCGGACGCAAAGACCTGGTCTTTCTGGAAACGGCCAAGAACTATTTGGATTTGGTGAGCTTTGTCCCGCCGCACAAGCTGGTGCCGGGCAATCGCTGGCAGGTCTTTGAAGAGCGCACCTTCCGTTCCCGCCGCAACGATAGCCTGGAGCCGCGCGAGGCCCTGGTCGCGGACGTCACCGGCCACGGCAAGAACGATTTGATCGTTCTGGTTCACGACCGCATCCTGGTTTATCCGCAAGAATGAGCCAGGCGTCCTTTTTTGACGGTGGGGCGAGACTCCGTCGAGCCGAAGCTCGATTTCCTGGAAAAGAGTCACGGCTCGACAGAGTCTCGCCCTACCCCGCCCAAGAGCGATGGCGAGGATCGGTCGGATCGGCCGGATGCAACCGCCAACCCCGCCTAATTTTGCGAGGGCAGCGCCGGCGTGAAACAATTGAGCACAAATCCGTCCTGCGTGAACCCGCCCACCCAGACCGAATAATTGAAGTATTTGGTCAGCGTTTCCGCGGGGGGCAGGAGGGAAAAATCGCACCACGCCTTGAACCGGTTGGCGTCCTCTGCGGTGGAGATTTTGTCCAGCCTCATTTCCAGGCCCAAAAGACCGAGCAGGTCAGGCCCGGAAATCGTTTCCTTGCGCAGGGTTTCGAGCAGCGTGCGCGTGCTTTCCTTGTCGTTGCTGAAGGTAAAGATGCCGGCGCTCATCCCGCCTCCGGCCTTTTCCGCGGCGTCGCTCAGACCGGGCGTCTGGCTCAAGCCGGGTTTGTTGCTGTCGCTGCTGCGCAGGAATTCCTCCAGCATCTCCACGTCGCTGGTGAGGGCGACGTATCCGCTGCTGGCGGCGAAATGATACGTCCGGCTGCCCCCCTGGGGATTTATCGGCAAGGTCCCCGGCAGGGCGGCCGAGTAGATTCTGCGGCCGAGAAACTCGCGGTCCTTGATGTTGCCCGGCGGGACGAGCAGGCCCGCCGCCACTTTGATCGCGGCCGCCAGCTTCCACGGGTTGGAGGAGCCGATGAGCCAAATCTCCGGGGCCTCTCTCAGATCGCCCAGCGTAGTGTTGACAGGATTTCTCCCGTAAGTGATGAGGTCATCGCCCAGATTGGCGAGCAATTCGGCCCGCAAATCGTACTTCTCATCCTGGGCCTTGCCGGCCAGGTCCAGGGCGTAATTGAAAAACTGGGTGAAGCCGGGATTGACCTGATTCAGGGTGGATTCAAGCAGGCGCCAGCTTCTCGGAATATCCAGGCGCATGCGGCTGAACTTCACCGCATCGGCCGGGACGAAAGGCGGCGGCCCCGAGTCCTTGGCCTCGGTGGTCAAGGCTCGCAAAAGACCGCGGCGGCTGGATTCCGGCGCCCCGACAAAGAACTGCAGGTTCAACCCATCGGGCGTGTCGTGATAGGCGATGGAGGCGGAAGTCAGCCCGGTCAAGCCCAGGGTGGCCAAGGCCCCATCCCCGGCCGCGGCGCCGGGCAACGGCGGCTGGTCCGGCGCGGGGGACTGGGGTATTGCCCAATCGGCCAGAAAGGCCCGGGCGTTGAACCAAACGAAAAAGGGAGCGCCCTGGAGACGCGCGGCAAAATCGTTCTGGAAGGCCGGCTGCTCATCCAGGCCGGCCAGCAGGCCCCCGGCTTGCCGGGCCAGAATTTTCTCGATGACCTGGCTGGACGGGCTGATGATGAGGAGCGAGCCGGATTGCCCAATGGACAACTCGACTTTTTGGGGCGGCGGTTTGGGCAGGAGGTTGTCGGCGGCGTTGGTCTCGTCCAGGCCGGGCAGAAATTTCTCAAGGGCAAAATCATCGGAAGACATTATCAGGGTGTCGAACTCCGTCTGGCGGATTTCCCCGGTTTTCAGCGATTTCCCGGCTTCAATCCACTTCTTTTTGAGTGCGGCCAGGTTGGTGGCCAGTTGCGCGGCATGGTCCCTGGCGTCGAGAAGAAAAACGGCGGCGTAATGTTCGCCCGGATTGGCGGCACGATCCACCGGGATGACGGCAAAAGTCATCTGGCCCTGGGCCAAACCCTGGTAGTCGGCGAAATGAATCCCCAGGTGGCGCTCCAAGGGCGCGAGCGCGGCGCTTTGCAACTTGCCGGTGAATTGATCCTTGAAAGCCTTGACCGCCGCGTCGCGCCACAACCGGCCCATCGCCGAATTGGTCAGAACTCCCAGGGCCTTGCCGGCGTCCGGGACCGCCACCACCATCACCGTGTCCTTGGGCAGCAACTTCTCCGCCGGCGGTTCCGCGGCGCCGGCATCCCCGGCGTGCAACAGGACGGCCAACAGACAAAAGCAGTGAATCTTCATGGGGCAGGGGGATCGCGGTCAGTCGGCGGAAGGATGCTTGAGGCGGTGGGACGGTTCCAGGTAACGGTAGGGATTGCTCGGATTGTCGTTGTCATAAGCAAAAGAATCCCGGTGTTTCAGGAAGAAAATGACCGACTCCACCGGAATGGCAAAACCGAGGCCCTCACCCGAAGTGATCTTCATGTTGGTCACACCAACGACTTCGCCGCGGAGGTTGAACAGAGGGCCGCCGCTGTTGCCGGGGTTGATCTGGGCGGTGGTCTGCAAATACAGATCGCCCTGCAACTGCCGGGCCTTGGTGCTGACAATCCCCTCCGTCACGCTTCGTTCCAGACCCAGCGGACTGCCAATGGCAAAAACCCGTTCCCCCACGGCCAGCGAGTCCGAGTCCCCCAGCGAGACATGGACGAATTTCGGCGCGTCCTTGTCCTCCACTTTGAGCAGGGCCAGGTCGCCAAATTTGTTGAGGGAGACGATCTTGACCTGTTTGTAGACCTTGCGCTCCAACTCCCCGTTCTTCTGCTGGAAGACCTCCACCGAGATCTGCGTTTCCCCTTCTGTCACATGAAAATTAGTGATGAGAAAACCGTCCTCGTTGATGAAAAAGCCCGAGCCCAGCCCGGCGGGCGTCCGCACCTGCACCACCGCCGCGCCCAGCTCGGCGGCCAATTCGCGCACGGTGCGATCTATCGGCAGGCCCGCCCCAGTGGCATAGAATCCCCGCCCCGAAGCGGCGCGGGGCCGGAGCAGCGCGGCGGGCGGCGGCGCCACCGCCGGTTCCGGCAGAGCCGCCAGCGGGGGGGCCAGGCCGGGGCTTGCGGGCGCGGGCGCTTCGTCGTTGAGCAACTGGAGTATCTGGCTGCGGGGAATGACCAGCACGGTGTAGCCGATGTCAATGACAATTTCATCGCTTTTAACCGCCAGGATCGTGCCGCTGATGGACGCCTTGTCCTTCAGTTGCACGGTGGCGGCGGGCAGGGCAAAACTGCCCAGGAGCAACGGCACATATACAATCTGTTTCCACATGACGTTAAAGTAGCCGGATGCGTGAAAATAACAAGAGCGGCCGGGCGGAAATCTGCATTTCCCGAACAGGCCGCTCCGCTCTGCGCTATCCGCCCGATCCGACGGATCCGACTGATCCGACCGATCTGTCCCATCGGTCCTATCCTTCCCATCCGTCGTCCACGAGCGGTTGTTGGCGCCCTTTTCCCCGCTTGCAATCGCCCCGCGTTTCGGTTGTTCTTGCCGCCATGAAACTGGATTTTCTCCCGTTCGATTTGCGGCTCAAGCACAAATGGGCCGTCGCCAGCGGACCCCAGTCCGGCGCGGATCAAGGCAGGGCCGCGGTCGTGCTGCTCCGCTTGACCGACGGTCCGGTCGTCGGCTGGGGCGAGGCGCCCGCCACCGCGCGTTACCAGGAAACCACGGCCTCCATCATCGCGTTTCTGGAGCGTGTTCAGGCGGAAAAACTTTCCTTTGCCAATCTCCCGGCCGGCATGGACTACTTGGAAAAGCTGGCGCCGGGCAATTCCTCCGCCAAATGCGCCGTCAACGTGGCGCTGGCCGACGGCGCCGCCCGCCTGGCCAGCCAGCCCCTTTATGATTTCCTCAACCTTGGCTTCACGGAAGGCAAACACCTGACCTCTTTCAGCATCGGCCTGGATACCCCGAAAAAAATCCGCGAAAAAGTCTTGGAGGCCGGCTTGTTCCCCGTCCTGAAACTCAAGGTGGGCGCGGCCGGCGACCGCAAAAACCTGGCCGCCCTGCGCGAAGCCGCCCCGCTCAAAACCATCCGCGTGGACGCCAATGAAGCCTGGCCGGCCAGGGAGGAAGCGTTGCGGCAAATCGAATGGCTGGCGCAAGACCCGCACATAGAATACATCGAACAGCCCATGCCCGCCACGACGCCGCCGCAGGATTTGGCCTGGCTAAAGCAACGCTCTCCCCTGCCCGTTTTTGGCGATGAATCTTATCATCATGCCGGCGACGCGGCGCGTTGCGCGGAATGCTACCACGGCGTCAACATCAAACTCATCAAGACCGGCGGCATCATCCAGGCCGTGGAAGCCTTGCAGGCCGCGCGCCGCGCCGGGCTGAAAACCATGATCGGCTGCATGGTCGAATCCAGCATCAGCACCAGCGCCGGCGCGCACCTGGCCGAACTTGCCGACTGCCTCGATCTGGACGGCAATCTGCTCGTGCGCAACGATCCCTTCACCGGCCTGACAGTCAAGAATGGAATCCTCTCCTTTGCCGCCGCCGGGGAAAAATTCGGCCTGCGCGTCCGCCCGCGCAAATCCGACCCCTTCGCCTCCTAACCTCATCGTAGCGGCTTTCGGCAGAAAGCCGCCATAACAGCCCGAAACTTCAATTCTTTACCCGCTCGACGACCAGCATTTCAACCGGCTCGCAGATCGGGACAAGCTCGACGCCGAGTTGGTCAAGTATTGCTTGCTTGAGAGAATCCAAATCGGCCTCACGGCCTCGCCCAAGCGACTGCCAATCAATAGAAAAGTCACCACCGTTCGTCCGTCCAGTCCGGTCAATAATTGGTTTTCTAAATACATGCTCCAAGTTAGAAGCAGAGGCAAAAAAACCAGCGTTAACTTTGAATTTCGTCGGTCGGGAATTTCCAAATCTCATGACCAACACATCCTCGTCGCGGATTTCCTTGTGTGCCGTATAACCAGACACACGTCTGATCTCCTCCCGAAAATCTTCCTGCGCTTTATCCGCCACTGTGACCAGAAAGTCGTAACGGTTCTCCGGCAAATCCGCCGGAAGAACCATTCTTGCGTAGGGAAGCACGTCGGAATTCGGGCCGCCAAAAGCATATTGGAACATCTTTGCGATTGAAACATCCCTTCCAGCCATCTTGTCGCCCACTATCGAGGCAACATTCCCTTGAAAATTGGGAAAGTGAGTCTCCTGAATAGCCAGCAGTGGAGGGGCATTGAGAAATTGCGTCAACTGAAGATCAGAAATGTAGGGATCAATCCCGGACGGTTTGTTTTTCTTTATCAGCACCGTCATTGTTCCCAACGCGAGCAAAACAGCCGCAACGACAAACACCGCCATCTTTGCTTTTGTCCACGCCATAATTTTCAATGCTCCTTTCACAAGGGCTAAAGTTGAGCCGCCCGCCGCCGTGTGCGCGAAGGCCGCCGCGGCCACCGCCCCGGCCAGTCCCGCCGGCGCGGCCTGCACCGCGTTGGCCGACATCGCGCCGCCGATCGCCGCCGCCGCCAGGACCACGCCGCGTTTGGCGAAGAACTGCCGCAACTTCTCCAGCGCGCGCGCGACCCTTTTCCGCGCCGTGTCCTCGTTGACCGCGAGCGACGCGCCCACTTCCGCCAGGCTTTTCTGTTCGAGAAACCGCAACAGCACCGCCTGCCGGTCTTGGGCGTTCAAACTCGCCAGCGCCTCATCCAGTAGCGGCGACATAAGTTCCCAGGTTGAATCCGGGGATGTTTCCACGGTCGAGCGTTCCATGTAGGCCTCCTGTTCGCGCTGCCGCCGCCGCCCGGCGGCCCTGATTTGGGCGGAGGCGGTAAAGCGCGCGGTTCGGACCAGCCAGCCGAGCAGCAGTGTTCCCTTTCCCATGCCGCCGGCCTTTCGGGCCAGGATTATGAACACCGCCTGGACGATCTCTTCCGCCAGATGCGGATCGCCCACCTGCCGCAACGCCGCCGAATACACCACATTGATGTAGCGCGCAACCAGCGTCTCAAACGCCGCCTCCGATTTCTTGGCCGCGTACTCGCGCAGCAGCGCCAGATCATCCATTGCCTGCATTCACACATACAGTGCCCGCCAAACCTAAAACCGGACATTCTTTTTTTCCCCGGGTTTGGCGGATAGGATTGACAAAGGGGTGGGCCGGGTGGAGAATGAACCCCGCAAAGGCCAGACCGCGGGCCAGACCGCCTGTTTGCAACCAGACAACAATTGAACGAACAATATATGGAATCCACACCTCCTCCCATCACCCCGCTGCCACCCGCCACGCCACCGGCGCTTTCCGCCAGGGGAAACGACAAGATCTGGAGCATGTTCTGCCATCTCTCCGTCTTTCTGGGCATCGGCATCTTGTTGGTGCCGCTGGTCATCTATCTCGCGATGAAGGACGAGTCGGAGTACGTGGCGGCCAACGCCAGGGAGGCCTTGAATTTTCACATCTCCGTCATGATCTACGGCGTTTGCTGCATCCTGTTGTGCCTTGTTTTTATTGGCATTCCCTTGCTGATAATCCTGGGCCTCTCCATGTACATTCTGGCCATAGTGGCCACGATCAAGGCCTCCGATGGCGGATGTTACCGCTATCCATTAACTTTGCGCCTCATCCAATAAGTCATCAACCGCGCGGGTGATGCGTCAGTTGTAAGCGGTAGGGCGCGCAGTCCCTGCGCGCCCCGGTGGGCGGGGGACTGGCCGCCCTGCTTTCTTTGTCCACCCAGGAATGACGCGTTACCTGCGCGCCGCGATTTTCTTTTCCGCGCCGTCAGGACGGAATTCCAGAATATCGCCGGGCTGGCATTGGAGCGCCGCGCAAATCGCTTCGAGCGTGGAAAATCGGATGGCCCGGGCCTTGCCGGTCTTGAGGATGGACAGATTTTGCGGCGTGATGTCCACGGCTTCCGCCAATTCGTTCAGGCGCATTTTCCGCCGGGCCAGGACCACATCGAGATTGACGATGACGGGCATAATCTTAAACGGTCAACTCCTGTTCCTCCTGAATTTTCCGGCCTTCGTCCATGATCCAGGCGATGATGATGGTCAAACACCCCACGATTAACCATGGGGAAAACAGGATGTTCATCGGCAATATTGGCCATGGAATTCCGCCACTCTCAAAAACAGGGAGGCAGGCTGTGACCACGCCATAAAACACCGCCAACTCTCCCAGCCGCCGGATGTGCGAGACGTTTTCCGCCGAGAAAATGATTCCTTTTTCGTAAAGATTGAGCAGGCGATAGAACACGACGACCGCCAGAAGGTAAAGCGCGCAGCGAAAAGCTTCGTAGATCTTCAACCCCGCTGGAATCTCCCGCAGCGAACCGAAAGCTTGATGGCCCACATGGATCGGCATGACGACCTGTCCAGCCGCCAATGCAAGTCCCAAGACCACAAAATAAATCCAAAACAGAAGCTTCAAGAAGTGGCTCAATTGTTTAATCCGACCCAAACGAGGATTGGCCTTCCGAGGGATTTCATTTGTATTCATGGCGCTAGAATAAACCAACCAATCCTGTTCGTCAAGATGTATTTATCGAACAACGATAAATAAATGACGATTAACGGTTGTTCCGCCTCAAGGCCGCAAAAGCTGCGAAGCGCCGCCTTTCCCTCTTCATCATACAAGATTTGCTTGGTTATTGCCAAAATAAGGGGAGTCGGGACCGCAGCCGGGCGCTATGGTTATTTGGGCCTGGGTTCATCAGGCTGCGTCAAACGCGGTCTTGAAAGGACCAGGGGGGTGAATTTGTGGAATTGTTTTTCTCGACCGCAGCCTCGTGTTTGCAGGCACGGCTCGGGTCGTGTCTGGTGGCGTGCATCGCCGGAGCATAAAATCATGTCTTGCGCGGGTGTCAACATCGGTGCCCTGTCGGTCAAGGCTGTCGTCTTGGATGGCCAGCGGAGAGAGGCGCGGGTGGCGCTCCATTGCGGCCGTCCCTTGGAGACGCTCCGGGAGATGCTGGCCCGGACCGAGTTTGCCGGGGTGGAGTATTTCGGAGTCTCGGGACAATTGGGCCACCTGACGGAAGTGGCGGCGATTCGGCGCGCCTGGCGCGAATTGGGCGAAGATTTCAATGCCGTGGCCTCGCTGGGAGGAGAAGCCTTCCTGGTCTACTTTCTCACGCGCGGCCGGATCACCAATGTCCTTTCCCACAACAAGTGCGCCGCCGGCAGCGGCGAGTTCTTTGTCCAGCAAATCGGGCGGATGGGGCTGGGGATGGAGGAAGCGATCCAACTCTCCTTCCGAGGCAAGGTCGTTCCGCTGGCCGCCCGTTGCTCAGTGCATTGCAAGTCGGACATCACCCACAAACTGAACCGGAACGAGGCTGTGCCGGCGGACATCCTGCACACGTTGCACGACAGCATGGCCAGCAAGGTGGTCGCGCTCCTGGAGAAAGGCCAGCGTTCGCTACGGCGGGTGCTCTTGATCGGGGGCGTGAGCCGCAACGCGGCCATGCTCGCGGCCTTGCGGAGCAAGCTGCCCGACACGGAGTTCGTAGTGCGGCCGGAGAGTCCGTGGTTCGAGGCCTGGGGCGCGGCCTTGCTGACCCGGGACAAGCCCCTTTACCGGTCTCCGAAGATTTCGGTTCCACCGGGTCTTGGCCGGCTCCCGCCGCTCCCTCTTTTCGCCGGCCGGGTTCAGGTCATCCCTGCGCCGCCACGGCAGTTGCCGCCGGACGGCCCGATGGTGCTGGGAGTGGATGCCGGATCCACCACGACCAAGGCCGTTTTGCTGGATCCCGCCACGGGCGGCGTGGTCGCCTCGCACTACCTGCGGACGCAAGGCGACCCCGTGGCCTCGTTGCGCGCCTGCCTGCGCGCCCTGGCCGATCAGGTTGGCAACGGCCGCGTCGGCCTGATCGGAACCACCGGCTCGGCGCGGGAAATCGCCGGCGCGTACCTCGGCACCGAATATGTCTTCAACGAAATTTCCGCCCACGCGGCGGGCGCGGCCCATTTCGACAGCGAGGTGGACACGATCATGGAAATTGGCGGTCAGGATTCCAAGTACATCCATCTCCAGAACGGCGTTCCGATAGACTATGCGATGAACAATGCCTGTTCGGCAGGCACCGGCTCGTTTCTGGAGGAGAGCGCCAAGAGCGACCTCGGGGTGACGGTGTCCGAAATATCCAACGTGGCGCTGGGGGCGCGCTCGCCCGTGCATTTCAAGGCGACCTGCGCGGCTTTCATCAACTCCGATATTCGCGCCGCCCAGCAGGAGGGGCATTCGCACGGTGACATTGTGGCGGGATTGGTTTACGCCATCGCCGTCAATTATCTTACCAAGGTCAAGGGGCCGCGTCCCGTGGGCAAGAAAGTGTTTCTGCAAGGGGGCGTGGCGTTGAATCGCGCGCTCGGCCATGCCTTTGCTCATCAGGTCGGCCGTCCGGTGGTGATTCCACCCGATCCGGAGCTGCTGGGCGCGTTGGGCGTGGGGCTGCTGGCGTTGAAACGCTCGCATGGCCCGGCGGACACCGCCGGGGAGTTGCGCGACCTGGCGGCGCCGGAACTGGAGCGCGTGGGCCGGTTCACCTGCCGTGCCTGCAAGCTGTTTTGCAGCATTGACCGCTTTAAAGTGGGCGGTCGCGTGTTCCCATTTGGAGGGCGATGCAGCCTCTACGAGAATGTGTGGAAGCGAAAATCGCGCGCCTCCGCGGCACTGGACCTGGTGGAGGAAAGGACCAACGTCCTCTTTGGCCGGCCGGCGGGCGTCCCGGCCAACCCGGGAACAGGCATTGGCCTTCCGAAAGCGCTGCTGACGCACTCACTCCATCCGCTTTTTTCCACTTTCTTCTCCGGTTTGGGCATCGAAACGGTCCTCTCCGGTGTGGACCCGCAGGGCGAACTCAAGTCCAACGCCGGCTTTTGCTTCCCGGTGCAAATCGCCCACGGGGCGGTGCTGGATCTGGCGCGGCGGGGTGTGAACCGGATCTTCCTGCCGCAGGTGATGCACATGCCCGGAGCCAACGGCTGCCGCGATTGCTATCTGTGCCCGATCACCCAAGCCAGCCCCTCGTTCATTTCCAAGGCGTTTCCTGACCTGCATTTCCTGTCTCCGCTGCTGGATTTCTCCCAGGGGTACGGCGCTTCGGCGGCGATGGTGGAGATGGCCGAAAAAGATTTGGGCCTGCCACGGGATCTGGCCGGGAGCGCCTGGACGGCCGCCGTGCGCGCGCAGGAGCAGGCGGAACTCACGCTGCGGGGACTCGGCCGGAAGGCGCTGGACGAAGCGATCGCAACAGGGAAACTGACGATCCTGCTGGCCGGCCACAGCTATAGCGCGCTCACGCCGGAAGCCTCCCAATCCGTGGGCAAAAAGCTCTCCAGCATGGGTGTTACCGTGCTCCCCGGCGACTGCCTCACGCCGGTCGAAGCCGGACCCACGGCGTGGCACTTCGCCAATCAAATCCTGAATGCGGCGGCCATAGCGAAGAAGCATCCCAATTTGTTTCTGCTCTGCGTGAGCAATTTTAGTTGCACGATAGACGCCTTCACCCAATCCATGCTGGCTTCGGAGATGGGCGACAAACCCTGCTTGATGCTTGAGATTGACGCTCATACCGCCGACGCCGGCATCCAAACGCGCTTGGAAGCCTTTCTGGACATTGCCGCCAACTACCAGGCGCGGCAACCCAGCCCGGAGCAACCGTTCCACTCAAGCCATTTGCTCCCGGGCGGCCGCGTCGTCCGAACCAATGGGGAGTCCGTGCGGCTGGATGATCCGCGGGTGAAGATCCGATTCCCGAACTTTTCCCGATACCATGCGGAAAGCCTGGCCCAGGCGGCCCGCTGGCTGGGGCTGCATGTGGGGGAAACGGTTCCACTGAACCGAAACCAGCTTGACCGGGGCCTCGAGCACACCTCGGGGCGCGAGTGCCTTCCTCTGCCGATTTGCATCGGGCAACTGCTCCAGATCAGTGAGAACCGCCCGCCCGGCGAAATCACCGGCTTCTATATGGTGCGGGGAGGCGCCCCCTGCGTCTCGGACTGTTACATGGGCTATTTTGAAAGGTTCATCGCCGAACAGCGCTTGCCCGACCTTTTTCTGCTCAATCCGGCCCCGGAAAACGGCTGGTGCGGAATGGACCGCCTCGCCCTGGTCCAGTGTGTCTCCCCGGCCATCCAAATGGCGGACATCCTGGTGGAGATCGAGCAGGTTCTGGGCGCGGTGGGATTGCCCGGCAGTGTGGATCAACTCCGCGCGCAATGGCGGCGGTTCCTGGAGGAGGCCCGCTCCCTGGACCAGTTCAACGCCAAACTGCCGGCCTTGGTTGATTGGCTGGCGGCCTTGCCGCGCCGGCGGGACCCTGCGACGTGCCCCAAGGTCGTGGTGACGGGCGACTTTTTCACCCGCTTCAGTCCGTTTTTCATGGAAGGGGTCCACGAACTTTATGCGGCCAGCGGCATCATCCTCAAACCTGTGGATCTTGGGGACCTGGTTCAATATGCCGCCTATCATGACGTGGCGGGTGCGGCCAGCGGTTGGGGGATGAAACCGGGATACCCGGCGCTGGCCAAGGCCTGCATGAGGATGTTTCAGCCGGATGGGAAGAAGTACCTGCGCCAGTGGATGAATTATCAGGCGGAACGATGGCTCGAGGGCCGCTACCGCAAGCTCTTCCGCAAAAGCGGGCTGCTGGTGGCCGGGCCGAACAATGTGTCGTCCCTGTTCGAAAGCGCGTCCGGCTACGTTTCCCCGGCCATTTTTGGAGAGGTCATTCCCAGCGTCGGCAAAGGATTGGTGGCGGCCAACGAAGGCTACGACGGCATCTTCCTCATCGGCCCTTTCAACTGCCTGCCCTACCGGATTTCCGAAGCCATCCTCAAACCGCTCACCCTCCAGGCCGACATGCCGCTGTTGACCTACGAGAGCGACGGCTACGCCGTTTCCCCGTCATTCCTCCGGCAGGTGGAAGTGCATATCGAACAAGTTCTGGAGCGTTCCGGCCAGCGCCACCTGAAGACGGCGCCCATCCATTGGGCCATCCGGCCCAAACAGACCGGCGAAACGAAATGCGCTTAAAGGCATCCCGACCCGTTTCAATTACCGCGACGCGCCGTCAAAACCACCAAGTTTCCCAAGTGCCGTTCCGATGTTTGGACCGGAAAGCGCGGGCTTGGCTGTCCTCCTGAAAATGAAACCCCGTCTCATCCTCATAACCCAGCGGCACAAGAGTTTCGATGGCGGCCTGCAGCCTGGCCATCAGCCCGCCCTCCCGGGACCAGGCGCCGGCATTTCCGGGCAGGAAGACCTGCTCTTTTTTTGCGCAATGAGTGCCAAAAGTCATGCTCCAAGCAAAACACGGGAGCGGGAAAACCACTAACCATTTTTTGGCATTTATTATGCCAAAATTGGGGTAGCCTCCCCGCCCGGCCGTGTTTTACAGGCTGGCCGGGCGGACGGGGCGGGGCGTTCTCCCAAGCATGGCGCGAAGGCTTCGCCTGAAACAACCGGGCGCCATTGATCGCTTGACAAGGCCCTCCCCGTTCTCCTGGCGCGGAAACGGGGAAGGGGCGGGCCTCAGCCGTCAGAATCGTTTTGTCAGCGTGAGCGTCACGGTGTGCCCTTGCGCGCGGTTGTCCGCCATGAACTCATAGTTATACCGGCACGATACAAAAAGCATCCGGCTTGGAATCGCCAGGCTGACCTCAGGGCCGACCGCCGCGACCCGGCTGTAGGGGAATTCCCCCGGATTGGGTCCCGCGCTTTGTGTGACCCTCTGCTGGTAATAACCGGCCACGCCGCAATCAACCACCTTGCAGAGCGTCTTGCTGACGGCCCATTCCAGCGTCCAAGCCTGGCCGGGCCGTTCGTGCGAGTCGCGGTCCTCGGTATTGAACTCATACCGGTTCAGCGCCGAAATCGCCCAGGTCTTGGCCTCGTCGGGATACCAGGTGGCTCCCGCCGTGAGCATCGGCGTCCAAAAGCCTGATCCAATGCGGGTGGAGGTTGGACTGGCTGAAGAATCGCCCGTCGGCGCAAAGAAGCCGGCCCCCGCCGAGAAGTCGAATTGTTGCGGATGCCACGAGAGGGTGCTTTCAGCAAAGAAATCGCCGATGCCGAACGTGCTGCTGTTGAACTGACCCGCTCCCGCCTTGGGGACTTGGAGACTCAAGGTCTGATAAGCGACGGGAAGGAAACCGTCCACACCGATATTGCCGCCGAGGAATTTGGCGTCGGTGATCCAGAGGACGCGCGGCACGTTGGCCAAGTTCAGCACCTGGAAATTGTTCGGGCCGGCGCTTTGCCCGGCCCCGTTGTTCACCTGGTCGGCCACATAGAAAACGGTGTAGTCGCGCAGGTAAAAGCCGGGCGGCGGCAGGGACGCGCCCTTAATCCCTTCCACGCCGGGAACGTAATGGGCGTCGGGTTGGGCCTGGAGCGCGCCGGGAATGGCCGCCAGCGCGGCGGCGAGGAGACAGCGGATGATTTGGGTTTTCATTGGTTTTGGTTCTTGTTGACTGTGGTTTAAACGTCCTGGATCTTGCCCAGCAGATAGGTTTCGTAGGCGCTCAGATCGAGCAAGCCGTGTCCTGAGAGATTGAAGAGGATGACGCGCTTGCTCCCCGCCTCGCGCGCCTGCTCCGCTTCCGTGATGACCGCCGCGATGGCATGGGCTGCTTCCGGGGCGGGGATGATGCCTTCGGTGCGCGCGAAGAGGGTGCCGGCCTGGAACACCCTGCTCTGGTGGATGGCCTGCGCCTCGATCAACCCCAGCTTGAGGGCGTGGCTGACCATGGGCGACATCCCGTGATAGCGCAAGCCGCCCGCATGGATGGGCGGGGGCATGAACTGGTGCCCCAGGGTGTACATCATCAGCAGCGGCGTCGTCTGGGCCGTGTCGCCAAAATCGTAGCGCAACTCGCCCGCCGTCATGGACGGGCAGGCGGAGGGTTCCACCGCCACGATGCGATAATTCTTCTTGTCCTTGATTTTCCTTTGCAGGAACGGGAAGGTCAGGCCCGCGAAATTGCTGCCGCCTCCCGCGCAGGCATAAATGGAATCGGGTTCCTCGCCCGCCAATTCCATCTGGCGGATCGCTTCCTGCCCGATCACCGTCTGGTGCAGGCAAACGTGGTTGAGCACGCTGCCCAGCGAATACTTCGTGTCCGGATGCGTCACCGTATCCTCAATCGCTTCGCTGATGGCGATGCCCAGGCTGCCGGGGCATTGCGGGTCCTCGGCCAGCAGCTTGCGCCCGAATTGGGTCTGATCGCTGGGACTGGGGTGAACGGTCGCGCCCCAGGTAAGCATCATGAGCCGGCGATACGGCTTCTGCTGGTAGCTCACCTTGACCATATAGACGTTGCAGTCCAGTCCAAACAACTGGCAGGCCAGGGCCAGGGCCGATCCCCATTGGCCCGCCCCCGTTTCCGTGGCCAGCCGCTTGGTGCCGGCGGCCTTGTTGAAGTAAGCCTGCGGCACCGAAGTATTGGCCTTGTGGCTGCCCGCCGGGCTCGCCCCTTCATACTTGTAGTAGATGTGCGCCGGCGTTTTCAGCGCGCGCTCCAACCGCACCGCTCGCAACAGCGGCGTCGGCCGCCAGAGCGCATAGACCTCGCGCACCGGTTCCGGGATTTCGACCCACCGGTCCGGGCACATTTCCTGCCGCACGAGGTTCTCGGGGAAAATCTTCGTCATCATCTCCAGCGAAACCGGCTCGCGCGTGCCCGGATGCAGCGGCGGCGGCAGGGGTTGGGGAAAATCGGCCAGCAAATTGTACCATTGTTTGGGAATATCCGCCTGCGACAACACGAATCGGGTGGTTTGGCTCATAAATTCATGGGATTAGGCTTGTGCTGAACAATTTCGTCAACATTATTCTGAGAACTTGGCCAAGACTACAAGGTCCGCCAAGGACCAGACTTCTCATATCTTGCCAATTATTGAGCGGTAATTGCGGCATTAAAATCGCGGATTGTGGACCCGCCGTCGCTTCGCTCGGGCGCGGCAAGTTGCGGATTGGCGAATCGGCTCCTGCCTCCCGGCGGGGCTGGGAACTCAAATTAACTCGAAATAACTCAAAATAACTCAAAATAACTCAAAATTTGTTGAATTAGTTAAGGCCGCCTGGCCAGGAGCCGGCGGGGCGAAAACGATAAAGTTGACCGTGGAGTTGATGGCCGCATCGTGGTTCATCGGCCCAACCGAATCCTGCCCCGGGTCCCTGTTTTCTTGTCCTGCCCTCATCCGTGGCGCAAAATTAGCAATTAAGCCAGCCTTTGTCAAGGGATATTTTGGATTTTTTTGTAATGAGCGGGCGGCGGCGGGGATTTTCGGGATTGGGTCGTGTGTGTACAGATTGCAGGTCGCTGGCGGCGTTCTATTTTGGTTTCTTTCTTCGCTGCTCCAGCCAACTTGCCGCCGCACTCCCAATGCGAGCGGCATTTTGCCTTGCCGGAGGGCAATACTGCTCTGAATCCCAAGCCCTTGAGGGTGTGCGGATTGAACACGGAAAGGTCGTCCAGATCGTCGCCCTGCTTACGGAGGGGCTTGGCGAGCGTGGAACGGCCAGCGTGTGCGATGCTCACCCTCACACCGTCTTAAACGTCCTGCAAACGGTTGGAGCGGGCTGCGAGCGACTGCATGAACGCCTGGTCCACAACGTCAAAACGGACTGGACAATCGAAGAATTGATCGAGCGGGCAACAAAACAACATTAACTTGTGGTTTGCCCACAAACACCACCACAACCCATTGTGGTGCTCCTTGAATCAAGCCATTGGGATGCGCTTATTCATTGACAACGAGAGCGAGGTGTATATATTCAGTGTCAAATGACAAGCGATTCTGTGCCACTCGAACGCGAATTCAGATTTTACCTCGCAAACCAGTCTAATCTGGTGGAGAAGTATAATGGCCGTTTTGTAGTCATTAAGGATGATAAAGTCATTGGGGATTATCCCAATGAGATTGAGGCTATTACAGAAACGAGCAAAATCCATGAACCGGGCACCTTTTTGATTCAGAAATGCGAGCCGGGGCCTGAAAGCTACACTCAGACATTTCATTCGCGTGTTGCGTTCACATAATGTCTGTCAAATGTTTTACTGTTCGGTCTACCGGCATATTACGGGTGCTCAAAACGCTGGTGGATATTGGCCCCGCGTTTGATCCTGCAAAGTCTCCGCCGCCATTCCGCCCTCCTGGCTATAGGGCCATTTGGGATACAGGGGCAACAGGATCAGTTATCATGCAGAAGGTCATTGACGACCTCGGATTAAAGCAGTTTGGAGTGACAAAAGCGTTTGGTGTCAATGGTGAGCATATAACGCAGACTTATTACGTAAGCATCGGCCTTCCTAATGGAGTTGGGTTTAGCAGCGTGTTGGTTACGAAGGGTGATGTCTTAAATGCGGACGTGCTTATTGGAATGGATATTATTTCGAGCGGCGATTTCGCACTCACGCATCACGAAGGCAAAACGTGCTTCTCATTTCGGATTCCGTCTGTTGAGGCAATTGATTTTACCGTGACCCCACCGCCGGGAATGAAAGTTGATCCAAGTGGACAATTACCAGACCCGTCAAAATCCATACCAAAGGTGGGGAGGAATGACCCATGTCCGTGCGGCAGTGGAAAAAAGTACAAGCGATGCCACGGAGTGGGTTTTTAGGTAATTCCATTCAGTTCATAGCAACAATCCAGTCACCCACGACCCGGGGTTGAGCTTGGGCAATTTTCTTCTGGCATTGCGGCAAGGAAGCAGGCAGACTGCGCCTCTATGAAATCCAAATTCTTCATTCCAACCGGCATGATCATTCAGGCCCGCGCTGTCGCGTTTCTGGCTGTTCTGGCCATGACTTCCTATTCCTGTTCCACCCAGCCTCCCCCGGCGGCGGGCGCCCCCGCTGCCGCCGCCCCCGCCGCGCCAAGAGAACAGATCGAAGGCTTCAAAGAACATTTGATCGCCGGCAGCAAATGGTTCCAGCACGACCCCGACCGGCCACAGCCGCCCGTGGTCACGCCAGGGGCCACGTTCAGCCAGGGCGCTCCGCCGCCCTCGGATGCGGAGATGCTTTTTGACGGGAAGGACCTCTCGAAATGGCAAACTTTGTCAGGCCAGCCCGCGCCGTGGAAAGTGCAGGACGGTTATGTGGAAGTGACCGGCCGCAATGATATCCGCACGAAGGGAAAGTGGTCTGATTTCCAATTGCATGTGGAATTTTCGGAGCCAAATCCGCCCGGCAACCTGCACGGGCAGAGCCGGGGCAACAGCGGCGTTATGATCAACAATATGTACGAGGTCCAGATCGTGGATTCCTACCAGGACAAGACCTACCCCGACGGCCAGGCCGCCGCCATTTACGGGCAGATGCCCCCGCTGGTCAACGCCGCCAAGCCGCCGGGCGAATGGCAAACTTACGACATCATCTGGGAATCCCCGCGCTGGAACGCCCAGAATGAGCTGGTGCAGAAAGCCTGCGTCACCGTCCTGCACAACGGGGTGGTGGTCCAGCACAAGACCGAGCTGATCGGCAGCACCGACGGCATCGGCGGCGGGGTGCCCTGGCGCGGGGTTTCAAAGTACACGCAGCATGACCCGCCCGTTTTCGTGGCCTTGCAGACCCACAACGCCAACCCGGTGCGTTTCCGCAACATTTGGATCCGCGACCTCAACCTGGCCGAGCGGCAGTAATTCTTAGCCCGCATTTCGGATTCCATGGGTGGCACGGGCGACTCGCCCGTCCCGGCGGGCCACTGGCCCGGCGGAAACTTGAACGCGACTTTTGGCAAAGGCGTTACGTCACGACCGGAGTCCGTCACTCTTGGCTCCGGTCGGCGAGTCGCCGACCGGCACAGGCGGGTCGCCTGTGCCACCCAATTAAAGCGGGGCGAAGATTTCCGTGCCGTTTTTTTCGGGCGGGGAGAACGGGGATTGGCAATGTTCGCACAATTCGCGGTCAACGGCGCGGAGCTTTTTGCAACGGGGACAAGGCTCGCGCGCCGGCCATTCCTGCACGCAGAGGAGGGTGAGCAGCCCGGCAATGCCGAGAAGAAAGACGAAGAGCGTCCACCCGGCGATGGCCTTCGGTGAAGAATCGTAACGCCGCACCAGCGACCAGGCGATAACCGCGCTGAGGAAAGCGAAAGCGAAACTGAGCGCATTCCACGGACTGGAGATGTCCTTGTCGAAAACCAAGTGCGCCGGCGGCGGCAGCAGCGACGCCGCCAGTTTATCCGGCCAGGAACTGAATTCCTGTACCGGCAAGGGGGGCAAATCGGCACTCTTGGCCACTGCTTGCCCCGGCCCAAGCCACACAACATGATCCGGCATTTTCCCGCCTGATTTCCGGTTCTTCTCAGGCTCCGGGCGAAACCAGACGGCAAAATTGGCCGTCGCACCGTTGGTCGGTTGGAGAAACGAAATCTGAACTTGCGGGTAGTCAACATAGCCGGGCTGGTAAGGCACGGCAAAGATCGTCCGGCCTGCGGAGTCCAGCAGGCAGACCGTTTTGCGCGTCGTGATGAAGGAATCTCTGCTAGGTTGGTTGTCCTCGTATCCAGTCTGCACGTCAGCGTAGGCTCCGATTTCGTCATCATTCGTCAAAGTAAAAACCGGTTTCACCGCGCGGGCTTTGAAGTCGGCTCGATAGACTGCTGTTGCGGTCGCGAGCAATTTCCATGAAACCTCGTCGTAGGGATTGTAATAATATCCAACAGAGCCGTACTGCGTCAGGAATGATTCGGACGTCAACGCGCCGTCGGAGCCGCGAGGGTTTAAAGTACCGGCAAGTTTCCGGGTGCGGCCGTCATAGGCGATCAATTTTCCATGGCGGTCCAGGTACCAAAGCGTCTTGTCGGTGATATTTATCAGACTGAAAAAGTGGGTAGTGTCAAAGGCGCTTCGATATTGATTCCAGTGATTGAAACTGGTGGAAACCATCGTGCCGTAGGGGAGAAGCTTTTGAAATTCCTTGAGTTCCATTTTTTGGCCGGTTTTTGGGTCCAGCAGCGGATGCCCTTCCAAGTCCACAATTTCCACCAGCGCATTATCCTGCGTCGTTGTCGCCTTGTAGATCGCGCCGTCCCTGGTCATTTGATAATAACTGTATTGGTAGGATGGGTGTGACAGGGGGTTGAACACTACGAAGAAGAGAAACGCCGCGGCGAGAAATAAAACAAGGGCGCAACCCGCCCCCATCGCCACGATCAGCGCCAGCCTTCCGGCCAGCGGCTGGCCGCGATAATAGCCGCCGCTCTGGTACGCGCCCCAAACCGCCGCCGCCAGAATCACAGCCGCCAGCGCAATTAGAGTCAGCCACTGCCAGGTTTCGGGCAAAGTGCCGCCCAAAGAGACGGTAATGATGGCCAGACCGAGACCAAAGACACGGCTGGCATACCAGCGCGCCTGCCGCAAGCCGGTCAGCATTCCCGCAAAATAAAAATCCACACCCGCCAGAAAGAAGGAAACCAGCGGCAGAACCATCGCCCATTCAAAGGGCGCGGCGACGTGGCCGGGGATTCGCGCCACCGCCACCAAAATGGCCAAAGGCAATCCCGCGCCAAAGGCATAAAGGCACAATCCGGCCGTGATCTTGCCCCGGAAAATTTCCGCGCGCGTCACCGGGCGATGGATCAAGAAAGCCCAAAGATCGCGGTGCGCTTCATTGCGGGTTTGCAGCCAGCCCAAGGCCGCGCCGAAGATGGCGCAGAAAAAGCCCGCGTCCGCCAGCAGGTTTGGCGAGAGCAAAGGTTGGAGGGCGATGATCTGGTTCGTCATGGCTCCGGCCAGCAGGGTGGCCAGCGTCGAGCCGGCAATTTGGTAAGACCGAAAGAGCAGCAGCGAAAAAATCACCAGGCCGATCAAGGCCGCTTTCAGGTTTTCCCGCAGGTCTTTTAGAATGAGTGCTTTCATGGTTGCGCCTCCATTTCCGACAGAATGAATGTCTTCTCGCCGCGCTCGCCCAGATAGCTGATAAAGGCGTCTTCCAGTCCCAGCGGCACGGTTTCCATTTCCATCGGCGAAAGCGCGCGCAGCGTTTTTTCCGCCTCGCCGTCATAGGGCGCGCAGGTCACGCGCAGTTCGTTTTCTGTGCGGATGGACTGAAGCAGGCCGGGAATCTTCGGCAAGGCCGGCGGCGCGCCGGAAAAGCGCAGCCGCACCTGCCGCACACACTCTTGGAATTTTTCCAGCGGACAGCACGCGCGCAAAACGCTCCGATCCAAAACGGCGATGTAATCCGCCACCCGCTCGACATCGGAAATGTCGTGCGACGAGAAAAAAATCGTCCGGTCGGATTTGCGCGTGAGATAGATCATGGACTCGATCAGCGTCCGGTGCGCCACGGGGTCCAATCCCATCCCCGGATCATCCAGCAGCAACAATTCCGGCTCCGGCGCCAGGGTCAGGGCCAGACATAGCCCCGCGCGTTCGCCGCGCGACAGGTCCTTCACTTTGGCCGTGGATTTCAGGCCGAAATGCCCGGCAATCCCGCGGAAAATCCGGTTGTTCCAATTGGCGAAAAATTTCGATTGGAACTCACCGCATTCCTGGACGCTCATCCAACTGTAAAGCTGGTGTTCCTCGGTCAGGTAGCCGATGCGCGCGCGAATTTCCGGCGTCAGCGCCTGGATGTCACAACCGAGGATGCTGCCCGTGCCGCGGGTCGGCTGCTCCAGCCCGGCGAGCATGCGGATGGTGGTGGTCTTGCCCGAGCCGTTGCGGCCCAGAAACGCGAAGACGCAGCCGCGCGGCACGTCAAGACTAAGTTCATAGACGGCGGGCTTGGCGCCAAAATACTTGGTCAGCCCGCGCGTCCGGATGACAGATGCTTCATTCCTCATTGCGGTCGCCTCCTTTGGGATGTTTCCATTGGCCCAGTTTTTCCTCGAACGCCTTGCGCAATTCCTCGCGCGTGAAATCCAGCACCATGGCCTCGCCGATGAGGGCGTCGAGCAGCGGCTCGAGCCGCCGCCAGCCCTCCGCGCGCGAATAAACTTTTCGTTTGCGGGTGATGAAAACGCCCCGCCCGGCGCGCGCTTCGAGCAACCCCTCGCGCGTCAGGTCGGCGTAAGCGCGCGCCACCGTGTTGGGATTGACCACCAACTCCTCCGCCAGCGCCCGGACGCTGGGGAGCTGGTCGCCCGGGGCCAGCCGGCCGGACGCCACGGCCAGGCGCGCCTGGCCGGTGATCTGCTGGTAGATCGGCGTGTTGGACCCGGTGTTGATGATGAACTTGACGGCCATAATTTAGTGTATGAATACAACTAGAACACCAGCACGGATTTGTCAAGCGCCTTTTTTCAAATATTTTCAAGGGGCCGTGTTATGGCGTGGCGGAAAAGGTGGCACAGGCGACTCGCCTGTGCCGGTCGGCGACTCGCCGACCGGAACCGAGAGTGACGGACTGAAGTTCTGACGCAGCGATTTGGCCGAGAGTCGCATTCCAGCTTCCGCCGGGCCAGTGGCCCGGCGGCACGGGCGAGTCGCCTGTGCCACCCAGGCAATATAAAATATCCGGCCTAAATCCAGCCGTTGGCGCGATCAATAATGGGAACGAGCGGCCTTTTTGGCAGAGAAGCGCAATGGTGCTCCAAGGCGTCAAACTCAGGATTGGGCGTGCGATAGGCCAGGCGGCATTCCTCCTCGGTAAATGGCGTGAGTTGATTGCCGGACAACTGTTCGAGCAATTTCGGCAGCCCGAGCCTCATGCTCTGGCGCATAGTGTCCGCGATGGAAAGATTGGTCCGCTTGGCCGCGTTCCGCATCTCGCCGAGCAGGTCCGCTGGCATTGCCAGCGGATACGTTTCCGATTTCATGGAAGAATCATACACCGGTGGCGACTCTTTTCAAGTCTTTTGTCCGCTGATCCACACGACCTCCAAAGAAGCTGAATTTGCACTCTTTCGCCGGGGCAAAGATCACTTGTTGGTGGACTCGGTTGTCGTGGCGCCGGCCAAATCCTGGCGCGAGAGGGGAACGTGGCTGAAGACGATTTCCTTGCCCCAGATGCGGTCAACGCGCGGCCAGGACTCAATCGTTTTGGGGTTGGGAGTGAGGACGATTTCCGCTTCCTTGATTTGCGGGTCCAACGGGCCAAGGCCCACGGAAAACAAGTCGCCGCTTCCCGACCATCCGCCAGGGGTTGTCGGGGCCCACCACAAGTTGCCGCACTTGATGGCTTGTCCGGCAAGGCGCAAGGTGATGTCAACGCTGATAGGAGGTGGTTCCGGCTTGATATTCACCTTCAAATCGAACTGGACAAACGCCGTCAGGCTCCCGTCCTTGCGCCGGATGATGACTTGTGCAGACGATAATGCGCCAGAGGCCACGGGATCCAGCGCCGGGTCATCCGCAAGACTGACGATCTGGGCGTCCTTGGCATAGACCGTGAATTCCGCCTGGCAGGCGCGCATCCATCGGTGTTTGGCTGGAGGCCAGTCTTTTGAGAGCGCAGCCTCATCGAGTCCGATGATATCGGTTGTCGGGACCAAAGCGCTTTCAATCTCACACCGCACGATATGTTTGCCAGGGGACAAGCCCGACAATGGCACGTCGCAGGGGTATATCGGTTGGCGCCAATTCGGGCCAAAGCAAAATGGGAGAGGTTGGCTTTGAGGAGGAACCGTGTGAACAAGAACGGTTGGAACAGGAACCTCTTGGGCAGGAACCTCTGGAACGGGCGCTTCTGGAAGAGGAACCGGATGGCCATCCAAGGTTATGGAGTGCATCTCGTTGAGCAAAAAGAGACCCATCCAGGACGCGAATGCAGAGTAATCTCCCCACTTAGCGCGCCAATTGCATTGGATGCGCAGATACCGATCGTTTTCACGCACATGCGGCAGAGGTTGGATGGTAGGAGCGCCGTAGTAGGCAGCCATCATCGCCAGCGCATTTGTCTCCGCCAGAAGATGACGCTTGCCCAACTCCACAAGCAAATCGCCGGGGCTGGCAAACGGCAGGTCGTAGCCGTTGGGATAATCACGCCGCAGCCATGCAAGGAGACCGTCCACGATTCTGTCAGCCTCGTTCCTGTTGAGCCGGCCGGCTTTAGCGCGATTCTCCAGCTCGATCCAAGGCATAGGATTTCGCGGATCGGCAACGCCCGCCTGAAACACAGCGAGCGTCGGAGCTGACTGAAGTTTATCCGGCGAATTGGCCAGAGGCTGGTGGAACCTCACTATAAACGCCAACGCAGCGTGGCCAAGGGCACCGAGGGCAACCAACACCGCGCCTGTGAGGACGAGACGCACCAAGACAGGCAGTGATCTTAGAGTTCTCCAGGAAGCAGCCATTCCTCGGGTTGTTTTGTGGGCAGGTTCACTTGCGTCGCCCCGCACTTTGGCAATCGCTTGAGACGGCGGAGGAGGAGGTTTGGACGATTGAACAATCGTTTCCACCATCGTCTTGACTTCGCTGACTTGCTGGTAGCGCAGTTCGGGTTTCTTTTCCATGGCGCGCAGCACCACTTCATCCAAACGCACGTCAATATGAACTTTCCGCGACGGCGGCTCGAGGCGCTGGCCGGGCAGTTCGCCGGTCAGCATTTCGTAGAAGACGACGCCGAGCGAATATATATCGGCGCGGCAGTCCACATGCTGCGGATCGCTCTTCTGCTCCGGCGCGCTGTAACCGGGCGTGCCGAGGAGCTGTCCGCCGGTGAATGCCGGAGGCGAAGATTCGCCGGCGGGGCGCGTCACTCCGGGCGCGCCTTCGTCCCCACACATGCCGACGGCGGGCAGGGGACTGCCCGCCCTACCATCTCCGCCGAGCATTTTGGCGATGCCGAAATCGGCGATCTTCACCTGGCCCCGCCGGTTCAGCAGGATGTTCCCCGGCTTGATGTCCCGATGGACAATGCCCAGGCCGTGCGCGAATTGGAGGGCGTCGCAAATCTGCGGGACGATGGCCAGCGCTTCGCGGGGCGCGATGCGGCCGGCGCGAAGCAACTCCTGAAGATTCACGCCGTCCACCAACTCCATGAGGAAAAAATAGAGGCCGTCCGCCTGGCCGAATTCGTAGAGCGTGACGATGTTGGGATGGTTCAGACTGGCCAGGGCGCGGGCTTCGCGGGTGAATCGTTCGGCGAAGCCGGCGCCCCCGGCCACCTCGGGCGGCAGGATTTTCAGCGCCACCATCCGTCCGAGCTGCTTTTGCCGCGCGCGATAAACCGCCCCCATCCCTCCCTGGCCAATGAACTCCAAAATCTCCAATTGCGGAAAAAGCGGGGCCAGTTCCTCCGGTTTGGGCGGAACAAAACGCGGTGGTTTGGGCGGCGCGGGATTGGCGGAGGCTGTGTCGCCGCCCGTGGGGAAGGCGCAGCGCATCAGGCACTCCGCGCACAGGCCCAGAGGCGCGTTGGGGGCCAGCGGCTTGCCGCAACTTGGACATTTCAATTGTGTTTCCATAGGTTCCATCCCATTACTACCGGAACTGGCGGCAAAGGTTACAGCCCGCCTGGGGAAAACGGAAGGGAGTGTGTCTTAGTCTTCATCTTAATCTCATGTTTTTTGTACGGTGCGCGAACAAATTCGGTCTGCGGAGATGCCTCCGAGTCCCCGCTATTCCTGGCCGATGGCCTCCTTGCCATTACCTTGCGGAGCCGGCCAGGACGGTCCGCCCGGCTTCCAGGGTGGAGATAATCTTGTCCGCATCATAAACACACCCGGCCCAAGTCCCGCCCGCGGCGGATTGCAAGGCGGCCCACAGCCGCGTGTCCTCCGGCAGGGCGGCATTCGGCGCCAAGTCTGGCCGCGGCGCCCGGCCCGCCAGAACCCGCGTCCCTTCCTCCGGCGTGAACCGGCGCGCTCCTTCTCCCACCAAATCCACCGTTCCTTCCAGGCGATGGCGGTCAATTAGGATTCTGATGACATCCCCGTCCAAGACCTTGCCAATCGGCCCGCCGGCCAGCCCTTCCGGGCCGATGTGCCCGATGCACGCGCCGGTGGATAGGCCGGAAAAGCGCGCATCCGTCAGCAGCGCCACCTGCTTGCCGAAGGGAAGATGTTTGAGCGCTGCGGTCACCTGGCAGGTTTCCTCCATGCCCGTCCCCCGCGGCCCGACGCCAGTCAACACGAGCACATCGCCGGCCTGGACGAGTCCCTGCTTGATGGCCGCCATCGCATCTTTCTCATTGACAAATACCCGCGCCGGCCCTGCCTTGCGATAAACGCCGTCGGCCTCCACCACCGCAGGATCAAGGGCCGTGCTTTTGACCACCGAACCTTCCGGGGCCAGATTGCCGCGCGGGAAGACCAGCGTGCTGGTCAGGCCCCTGGCCCGCGCCCGCTCCGGCGTGAAAATCACCTCGTCCGCCTCCACGCCATCAAGCGCGCGCAACAGTTCCTTGAAACGCCGGCGCCGCTCCGAGCCTGCCCACCAGTCGAGATTTTCGCCCAGGGTTTTTCCGGAAACCGTCAGAACCTCCAAGTGAAGCAACCCCAATGGCCGCAAGTGCAGCATCACTTCCGGCACCCCTCCCGCCAGAAAAACGCGCACCGTCGGATGGTGGACGGGGCCGTTGGGCAGCACGCTGACCAGACGGGGCGTCCGGCGGTTGACCGAAATCCAGTCCTCCACCAGCGGAGGTTTCAACGCGGCGGCATGGGCAATGGCGGGGATGTGCAGGAGCAAATTGGTGGAACCGCCAAAGGCCGCGTGAACGACCATGGCATTTTCGATGCTTTCCGCCGTCAACAAATTCCGCATGGCCAGCCCGCGCTTTTCCAATCCAACCAGGGCGCGGGCCGAGCGCCGGGCCAGGTCAAGCCAGACCGGCTGGCCGGAAGGCGCCAGCGCCGCGTGCGGCAGGGAAAGCCCCAATGCTTCCCCCACCACTTGGGCCGTGGCGGCCGTGCCGAGAAACTGGCAACCCCCTCCCGGCGTTCCGCAGGCGCGGCATCCCAGTTCAGCGGCCTCCGCCAGCGAAACCAGTCCGTGCGCATAACGGACCCCCAGCGTCTGCACCGTCCCCGCGTCCTCGCCGCCCGTGGCGGGCAGCGTCACTCCGCCGGGGACCACCACGCAGGGCAGATCCGGCAATCCCGCCACCGCCATCATCATGGCGGGCAAGCCTTTGTCGCACGTGGCCACCCCCAGCACGCCGCCCCGCAAGGGCAGCGAGCGCGCCAGCCGGCGAAAAATCACCGCCGCGTCATTCCGATACGGCAGACTGTCAAACATACCCGGCGTGCCTTGCGTCCGCCCGTCGCACGGATCAGAACAATACCCGGCGAAGGGAATGGTCTGCAACCGGGTGAACTCCTCCGCGGCCGCCTGCACCAGGAGCCCGATTTCCCAATGCCCGGTATGATAGCCCAGCGCCACCGGCTTGCCGTCCGGCGCGCGCAGCCCTCCTTGCGTGCTCAAAATCAGGAATTGCTTGCGTCCCGCCTCCGCCGCCTGCCACCCCATTCCCACATTGAGCGACAGCCCGAAAAGATCCCCGCTGGGCCGGTGGAGCAGCAGCTCCTCCGTGATGGGCAAACTCCCCGCCGGGCCGGGAGCCTGGGTTTTGATTTGATAAATCTCCGGCGCCGCGGAATCAAAAATATCATCAGTCGAGCTCATAAACCCATTGAACCAGCAAGGGACCGGAGCGACAAACCAAAACCGCACTGGCCGGCGGGCATCCTGGGGCTGCTCTAAAGTTGCCGCTAAACCGCTGGCGATGCGGAAATTCAGCGGCTTTCTGCCGAAAGCCGCCACGACTTTAGAGCGGCCCTGGCGGGCATCTGGGCATGGTTAAAAAAGCTGGCGTCGGAAAAGCCTTCGTGTAAGAAGGGATGCGTTTCCAAGCGTTGAGACACCATGAGCATTATGAAGCAACAACGCTGGCTGCGCATCATTCCGCTTGCGGTGATCATGTACACGATCGCTTACGTGGACCGCACCAACATCTCGCTGTCGCTGGACCCCAAAATCTCCACCATGATGCGAGACCTGCACATGGATGCGCGCATGAAGGGGGAGGCGGCGGGCATTTTCTTTTTCGGTTACATGCTGCTGCAAATTCCGGGCGGCTGGCTGGCGTCCCGCTGGAGCGCGCGCAAAGTCATCAGCGTGTGCCTGATGAGTTGGGGCGTGTGCGCGATGGGTTGCGGGCTGGCCCGGACTTTCCGGCAATTCGAAGCGATGCGTTTTTTGCTGGGAGTGGCGGAAAGCGGCGTCTTTCCCGCCACGCTCGTCCTGCTGGCCCACTGGTTTCCGCGCGCCGAGCGGGCGCGGGCCAACGCGTATTGGCAGCTTTGCGCGCCGCTGGCGGTGGCCGGTTCCGCGCCGGTGACGGGCTGGCTGCTGGGCGCGTATGGCTGGCAGACGATGTTGATGGCCGAGGGGATATTGCCGTTTCTCTGGCTGCCGCTCTGGTGGTATTTCATCCGGGATCATCCGGCGGAGGCGAAGTGGATTGCGCCGGCAGAAAGGAATTTGCTGCAAACCACGCTGGAAAAGGAAGCGGCGGAAGTGGAGCCGCCCCAAAAAAGATCGGTCTGGGAAAGTTTCTGCGAGAGGTCCATTTTCGTCATGATCCCGTTCTATTTTCTGCACAATTGCGCCGCCTACGGATGCATGACCTTCTTCACCGACCGCCTGAAGGACCGGGGTTACAGCGCGGCGCAGTACGGCATCCTGTTCGCCGTTCCCTACGTGGCGAGCGCCGTGGTCATGGTCCTCAACTCCTGGCATTCGGACAAGACCCAGGAGCGCCGCGCCCATGTGGCCGCCATGTATGCGGTCAGCGGTGTGAGCCTGATTCTCAGCGTTTCGTTGCGCGGGCATTTTTGGGTCTCCTACGCTTTGCTCTGCCTGGCCATTCCGGGGCCGTTTGCCGGGATGGCTCCCTTCTGGGCCATTGTGGGCGAGACCCTGCCAGCGTCCGTCATGGGATCGGTCATGGGGCTGGTCAATGCCTTCGGCAACCTGGGCGGTTTTGCCGGCCCTTACGTCGTCGGTTGGTTGTTGAAGGAGTCTAACAGCACGGCCATCGCCTTCAACGCGCTGGGGGCGGGAATGCTGGCGTGCGCCGGGCTTGCCTTTTTGCTGCCCAAAATGAAAAATCCGGCCGGCCCGGCCGTGGCGCCGGCGCCGTGAGGACATTTTCACCCTGCAAGCCTGGGATGTGGTGGCGATTTCGATCACGGGAATCGGCCTGCTTGAGAACACGGTGGCGGTGATATAAGGGGCGGGGGGTGAATGATAAAGGAACCTCGAAACTTACCATTACCTGTCCTTGTCGTCATCCCAAAAAGCCGGACTGCCATCTCCGTGGGTGCATTTCACTTTTTTTGGTTCCCCTCTTAATCTTAATCCTAATCTTAATCTCAACTCCCTCCAGCATACGGATTAGAGAGCAAGATTAAGATTAAGATTAGGATTAAGAAACCGCTACCCAAAAAAGTGAAAGGCACCCCATCTCCGTGATTGACTCCAAACCCCTCCCGGCATTAAACCATCCCGCATGACCAACCTCAAAGACTTGACGACAAGCCAACTCAAGAGCATCGTCTCCATCAAGGAAAAGATCGAGGCGCTTCAAGGCCAAATCGAATCAATTGTTGCCGGCGGCGGCGGTGAAATCCCAATCCCGTCCGCCGAGGAAGCCCCAGTTCCCGCCAAGCGCAAATTATCCGCCGCCCATCGCCGCAAACTTGTAATGGCTCTGGCGAAGGCACGGAAAATACGTTGGGCCAAGATCAAAGGCGAAGCAGCAACGGATTCAAAGCTGGCCAAAAAGAAGGATCGCCGCAGCGGTCCGACAGGCAAATCAAAGAGGGAAACGGAGGTCCGTAAAACCGGCCGTGGATTGGTGGAGCATTTGGATGGGGTCGGCCGCCAGCATGGTCATGCCCAACTCATCCAGCATTTGGAGACTCTAAAGATTCATTACACGGAGGAGAGCCGCGGACGGGTCGAAGGCCGTGGCTCCCGGGTTATCGTCCGCGATCCATTCCAGGCCGAGACGATGCCGGATTGGCTAAAACTTGCCCGGGAACAATTTCCCGTCCTTGGCGAGGCGATATACAGTTTTGCCGACCGGCACCGGGACAGGGTGTTGCGCCGGCATGAACGCAAGGCCGACATCAACGGCCTGTCGAACTTCATTGATGTCATGGTCGCCACGAGCAAGGTGCTTTTTGTTTATCTGCGGCGCGGGGTTTTGACCCAGCCTCAGGTCATCGCCCGGATGAGAGATTACCTGAACATCTTCACCGGGACCTTGCCACAATACAGAGACGAGAAGGCGACCGGATACCTGGCCCGGATCTATTCAAATGGCAATGGAAACCCGGGGCAGTTGAAGAAGACATTTGAGGAGCACAATGTCTCGGGGCATCTGCGCGCCTTGCTGCTGGTGGCGCAAGTGGTGCGGGGCAGCGCGGATGGTTCCGATGCCAGCCAGGCGGGAAGCCAACTTCCAATGCTGGTGGATCAAATCAACGCCTTTGAGAACAGGATTGGGCTGGGCAGGGCAACAGCGGTGCAGATTGGCAGGGCGCTGGAGGAGTACGAAATGCTGACCAAGGAGGAACTGGCGTTGTGGACCAAAGATTTGGAGTGAAGCGGGGAGTGGAGTCGGGAACAGACCTGACACCTAAAAAACAGCCCGCCCGAAGGCGAACTCCTTTCCCGGCTCATCCAGGCGAAACCCATGACCTGATAAGACTTTCATTTGTGGCATGAATGATAGGAATTTGCTTTTCACGGGTTCGCTGGTATTGGCTCGGCGCGGGTAAAGGGAGAATTGCTTTTTCGTCGCACTCATCATGCGAACCAGGCGTGGAGAGGCGCATTTTTCATGGCCGATCCCGCGCCTTTGCTTTCGATTAAGCCAGTTAAATCTTCGTGATTGACTCCAAGCCCACTGGCATTAAAAATCGCCCATGCACATTACAAATTTAACAACAAGCCAACTCAACCAAATCATCGCCATCAAGGAGCAAATCGAGGCGCTGCAAAGCCAAATCGAATCAATCGCGGGAGGCGAAGTTCCGACTCCGTTCGCCCCGGAAGCCCCCACTCCGGCCAGGCGCAAATATCACATGTCCGCCGCCCATCGACGCAAACTGATCAAGGCTCTGGCGCGGGCACGGAAGATACGCTGGGCAAAGGCAAAAGCGGCCAAGCCGGCCAAAAAGAAGGATCGGCGCAGCAGTCCAGCAGTCAGGGCCAAACTCAGAACGGCGGCAAGGGCGAGATGGGCGAAGGTGCGGGCGGAGGGGAGGAAGACAATGTAATGATAACAGAAGACCGATGCACCATGCAACACAGCAAGGTCAGCATTTTCGGCGGGTGGTTCATATTTGGGTTGAGCCGCCCAGCATCAGGCGCAGGTTGACCGCCTGGAGCGCAATCTGAGGATCGGGGCGGCCCTCGCGCACACGGCGCAAGAGCCTTG
>Ga0326728_10001437_pt1 | contig 83888 bp, 67 predicted proteins | sample MB3enrmetagenome_FD_207602 | JGI IMG/M metagenome (GOLD analysis project Ga0326728, IMG submission 207602) | Lab enriched peat soil microbial communities from McLean, Ithaca, NY, United States - MB31MN | ecosystem: Environmental > Terrestrial > Soil > Wetlands > Peat | place: USA: New York...
TAATTCGCGTTGAAATCCCGCTCCCACTCCGTGAACCGATAGTAATCGGGAAAGGTCATATCGAATCCGCGGAAGTAGATGTCGGTATAGGGGGCCAGGCGTGGCCGGGGGTGCGCATTATCGTGCGCGGCGATTCCGGTTTCTGCCGGGAAGAACTGATGGCGTGGTGCGAGGCGAACCAAGTGCATTTCGTCGTGGGGTTGGCCAAAAATGATCGCTTGCGGGCGGAGATCACGGCGGAACTGGCGCAGGCCGCTGAGCAATTCCAACAAAGCAAGCAGGCGGCGCGGGTCTTCAAGGAGTTCAGCTATCAAACGCGGGAGAGTTGGTCGCGAGCGTGGCGCGTGGTGGCCAAGGCCGAGCATCTGGAGAAGGGCGCCAACCCGCGCTTTGTGGTGACCTCGTTGCCGAGCGCGGAGTGGGCGGCACAAGCCTTGTACGAAGAGCTGTACGGCGCGCGCTGCGAGATGGAAAACCGCATCAAAGAACAATTGATGCTGTTTGCGGACCGGACGAGCACGGCCTATCTGCGCAGCAATCAAATCCGCTTGTACTTCTCTTGCGTGGCTTACTTGCTGATGCAGGCGCTGCGGAGACTGGGGCTGCAGGGAACCGCATGGGCGAAGGCACAGTGCACCACGTTGCGGCTGAAGCTGCTGAAGATCGGGGCGCTGATCCGCGTCACGGTGCGCAAAATATGGGTGTCGATGGCGGGAGGTTATCCTTACGCGGAAGGGTTTCGACAGGTTTATGCCCAGCTCCAAGCGCTGCCGTTGCGGGCCTGAAAAAGGCATCAGGAAGGGGCTTGGTTGGAGAAAATATCCATAGGGGGAAGTGTGCGATTTTTCTGCCCGTAAGTCCTTGCGGCTCAATGGTCCTCCGGACCTTTTTCCGCCCCCTCGTAACACTCGGACGCGAACTGCCCAAAATCGCCGTCAGCCACCAAAATCATGGCCCGGAATCGACCCGCAAAAGCCTTGGTGAGAAAAGCGGGCTAGGCAGGAGTAATCCGTTAAGACGTGGACCACTTCGGGATGGCCGACAATCCTCCCCACAAAAGGCCCTGAGGCCTGAATGCTTCGGCTATAGCCAAGACAATGTCTCCCAGAAAAATGGCTTTGTAACATGCGGAATGGCATGACGAGCCGGACGTTGATGCGAACCCGCGGCGGCTTCCCGCGTTGTTCTTTCCTCATGGACCAGTGTGGCGCTCCTAGTGACAAAGGAATTGATGTTTGCGACAACGCCGGTTTCGTAAGGCAAAGGGGCAGGCGTGGGAATCGATCGGAGGCGGGCCTCCAACCGTCACTTGCAGGCCGGACGGAAAGGTGGTTCCCGAAGTCGGGCCGAATCCGTAACCAAGAATGGCGCCGGGGCCCCCCTGGGCGGTAGCTGCGTTCGGGATGATTTTCAGGATCGTGGGTCCGTAACTAAACGCTTGCGGAAGGAGTTGCGCGCCTCCGTCGGTGGTGAGTAAATAAACGTCCGCTGGCCCGGGAGCTCCGGCAGGAGTGGTCGCAGAGATTATTGTTTCGAGGGAGTTTGACGAAGATGCGGAGATGGACACCGAACTCGCCGGTTGGCTTCCGAAGTACACGCTGGTTACGGAAGCTGGCGTGAACAGCTCTCGGGAGTCGGGTCTTGTTGCCTTCGCACCGACCTTGCCGGAACTGGAATCGGGCGCTATAGCAATTTCTCCCTGGTAGTCGGACCAACTTGTTTGCGTGTTTCCCGTCACTGGACCCATCGCCGGATTCAAGTAAGCATTCAGGAACTGGGTGCCGACGGTTCCGGTTCGGATGGCGGCGGTGTCAAGAAATCCCACACCTTCCTCCATTGGGCCGACCAGCAGTCCCGTGCCGTCCATCGCCTGGAATTGCGGCCCATAAGAGGGGCCGACGGTACTGACCGCACCAATGTAAGAGCCTGTCACCACGATATTAGGAAACCAACCGATCTGCTGCCCAGTGCTAAGGTCATATACGTAGATAATGCTCGAGGAAGAGACGTAGAGCGTTTTCGAGTCGGCGCCCACGAAAAGCTCAGCCGCTGAGGAAGTATCCCCCGCAATAGCGAATTGAGCGACAGGAGCCAGGGTGTTCGCGTCCAACACAACCGCTCCTCCGGGGTACGTGGGGACTATGATCCGACTCCCATCCGGTGTCACTACAAGGTGTTGAGCGCTGCCGGCACCGGTTGCAAACCCAAACGTCGTTGCCCCGGTTGAGGCATCCAGCTCACAGACTCCACCACCCCAGGCTCCCAGAATCACTTTCGTGCGGTCAGGCGAGCGTGTGAACCCAAAGATACTCGACATTTGGGGACTACAAGCTTGAGCCGTGTAAGTGGAAACTGCGTTGTCGATAGGATTCCAGAGTGCAAACTGACTATACCCGTCGACACTCGGGAAGCCGCCTTGGCCGCCCAGCAATGCCACTTGCCCATTGGCCATGACCAGCGTGGAGTACGCGTGAAAACCGTTGGGGCCGATGTTAGCGGCCTTGTACCGCGCAGTTACCGCCATGTTGACGGGATCAACCGTGTGAACATCACCGATCTGTGTGCCCACATACGGCGTTTTGTGGTCGGGAGTATCGTCGAGACCGTACGCCCCGGGAACCGGGATACTGCAAATCACTGTCTGGGAGGTTGCATCGAGTACGAACACCCGATTTGAGTCAGGGTCGGTCACGAAAAAGCGGGATGTCGGAGTATTGTAGACGATCCAGTTTGAGTTAGGCCACGCAAAATACGTAGTTGCTGCGTCTGCGGAAGGGTCATTTCGTCAGCCGTCTGTGCCGAAATGCAACTGCGAGAATATCAGGGTAAGGGAGTGCTCACTGTAAAAGTCGCGGCCAAGGTTGTCGCCAACCCTGTTCGCGCTAACTGCGGTTTTCCTCCTCGGCGCCGCCTATTATACATTCCGGACGGATGACGGGCTACTCGGAAGCTTGTCCCGCAATCGGCTCGTAGCGACGACTCTCCGGCGCGCCCAAGGCTATCGGTCCCTCTTAACGGCGTAGTGTTGACCAAACCGATCAAGTCCAGAATGGGGGACTCAGAAGCAACTCTTTGGGTGTCCGCCAAGGAGTTTTCTCGCTCGTCTCGCTGCAAGTTGCGACCGCTCAGTTATTTTCCGCGCTGACAGGGATTGGGAATGAAAAGTCGGCTTCCCATCAACTATCCCAGCGCGTGGCAGGTTTCCGGCGCAGGAAGGGGCGTTTATCGGGCCGAATCTGTGGAAGTACCCGCTCATCCTGGTTTCCGGGTGTGTTATCCAGGAGGAATCAGCAGCGAACGTGGGCACAACATCTACGGTTTGCCGACTAGAACGTTCGTGTGAGCTGAGATCGTTAAACATTTCGGCGTCAGAACGAAGCGCTTCGATGAAGGCGGTATAGCCTCCAGCGGGGGGCCTTCCGGACGCGTCGCTTATGTGATGGTTTAAGAAAATCATGAACTTAGCACGACGGCACTGGTTCTCAAATTGCCCTGCGAGGACGCATCGTTCATGCTATGATGGTTCACGAATACGATGAACTCAACACGACGACAGTGGCTCTCAACCTGCCTTGCAATGGCGGCATGGCCTGAGGTTTTGTCCGCCCAGCAGCACGCGCACACGGCCGCGGGATCGCCAACCGCGCATTTTGAAACCCTGGATGCGAACACTGCGGGAGAGATCGAAGCCATAGCGGCTCAGATCATTCCCTCCACCGGCGGTCCAGGCGCGCGTGAAGCCGGCGTCATCTATTTCATTGACCGCGCGCTATTGACGTTCGCTGCCGATGACCGCGAGACGTATCGCACCGGGATGGCCCGGCTCCAGCAGAAACGCCAGGAGCTATTCCCCAACTCGACGACGATTGCGTCGCTGACCGGCGAGCAGCAGATGACCCTCATCCGGACGATCGAGGCGTCCGATTTTTTCGAGCTCCTCCGCACCCACACGGCGCTGGGCTTCCTGGGGAACCCAAGCTATGGCGGCAATCGAGGGGAGGCCGGATGGAATCAGATCGGCTTTGAGAATTTGATGGCTTACCAACCGCCGTTCGGCTACTACGACGCGCAAGTGAATGGAGAGAAGGAATGAGCGGCGTGGCATTCCCCACCACCGATGCTGTTGACTTCCTGGTGCTGGGCGCCGGCGCCGCGGGCGGTGTCGTCGCCAAGGAACTGGCCACTGCCGGATTCCGGGTGGTGGTGTTGGAGCAAGGCCCCTACCTGCGCGAAACAGACTATTCACACGACGAGATCAAGTACACCATTCAGCCAGGTCTGACGAACGACCCGAAGGTTCAGCCTATCACCTACCGCAGGTCGGAAGCGGACCGCGCCCAGCCCATGAAGGCGATCGAGTACGGACGGCAGGTGGGCGGTGGCAGTGTTCATTTCACCGCCAACTACTGGCGCTTCCATGAGAGTGACTTCCACGAGCGCAGCTTGTTCGGCGAGGTGAATGGAGCCGATCTTGCGGATTGGCCCATTGCCTACGCCGATCTGGAACCTTACTATACGAAAGCGGAGTACGAACTCGGCGTCTCCGGCCTGGCGGGCGCGAATCCCTTCGAGGCGCCGCGCTCGAAGCCGTACCCGCTGCCTCCCATGCCCGTCAAGTCGTCCGGCGTCCTGTTCGATCGAGCCACGAAAAAACTTGGATTGCATCCGTTTCCCGCCCCCGTCGCCATTCTTTCCGAGCCCTATCAAGGCCGCGCGGCTTGCGTGAATTGCGGCTTTTGCGAATCGTTCGGGTGCGAGATGCGCGCGAAGTCAAGCACCTTGGTCAGCGTCATTCCGCTGGCGGAAAAGACCGGCCGCTGCGAAATACGGTCCGATTGCTACGTACGCAAGATTGAAACGGACGAAGCCGGTCGCGCCACGGGCGCCATCTACTTCGATCGAAACCAGCGCGAGATCTTTCAGCGCGCCAAGGCAATCTTCGTTTGCGCCAACGGGGTCGAGACTCCGAAATTGTTGTTGATGTCGAAGTCAAAACGGTTCCCCGAGGGCTTGGCGAACTCGAGCGGTTTGGTGGGCAAGTATCTGATGTGGGATAACGGCGGCGAGGCACAAGGGTTGTTCGAGCATCCCTTGAATGAGTACAAAGGCATTCAGGTAACCCGGCTCATCCACGATTACTACGCAGCCGATCACAAGCGGGGCTTTTATGGCGGGGGCGGCATCGACGCACGGTTCGATTTCTACCCCGCCGGCTTCGCACTGCATGGATTGCCGCCCGATGCGCCCCGATGGGGCAGTGAGTACAAGAGGATGTTCGAGACCTATTTCAACCGCACCATGTCGCTCTTGGCCCATACCACTTCGCTGGCGCAAGCCAAGAACACCGTTTCCCTCGATCCCGAAGTGAAGGACGCCTGGGGCCTGCCCGCTGTCCGCATCACGTTCGATCACCACCCCGATGACGTGGCCACCATGAAGTGGATGATGGCGAGGCAGATCGAGATCCTCGAGGCCGCAGGCGCCCTGAAGACGTGGAGCCAATCACTCGACATTGTTGATAGCATGCCGAGCCGTCACCTCATGGGAACTTGCAGGATGGGCAATGACCCGGCCATTTCCGTCGTGAATGCTTACAGCCGAACGAACGATGTTCCCAACCTATTTTTGGTGGACGGGAGCAACTTCGTCACCTCCGCCCGGCAGCAACCGACCGCGACCATCCAGGCCCTGGCCTATCGCGCCGCGGATTATGCCGTCCGGGCCGCGAAACGCGGTGATCTGAGCTAGACAAAGCGATTCTTGAATCCCCCCTTCCACGTCAATTGGCCGAATCACGGCCTACCCGCACATGTGGCGACCCGGATCTCCCTGATCAACAAATCCCATGATTGCGGACAGGCGGTCGCCCACCCGTCAACTCGCCCACATTGGGCCGGATCGGATTCCGGCAGGGAAAAGCGTATCCGTGGAAGCACCCACTCCTCCAAGTTTCCGAGTGCGCCACCCAAGAGGAATCAGCAGGCGAACCTGGGCACCACATCTACGGTTTGGCGACATAACCAGCCAAGTGATCGCAAACAGGTACGGTGAGTTCCCAGATGGGGACTTCTGGACCGGAATAGCTTCCGAGTGCGCCTTAATCCACCCGCAATCGGCGGCCACTTTACTGCCAGCACGGGCAGGGTAGCGTCATCCTGAAATTGCGCGCCGCAGAACTCCGTAACCTGCGCCAGCAGCTGCTGATTAATCTTCGCGGCGGAATTGGCCGCATGTCCTTTGGCGAATGCGACGACTTTTTCCATGCCGAATTCTTCGCCATCCGGCGCCTCGGCTTCGGTAATGCCGTCGGTGAATAGAAGCAGCCTGTCCCCGGACCTGAGGTCCACACTCGAGTCCTGGTACGTCCACGCGGGGAAAATGCCCAGCACCGCGCCGCCCGAGCCTCTTCGCTTCAAGCGCGAGAGTATCTCGCATCCAGCGGGAACGTTCGAGATCCTTACCTTCGGGCCGAAACCCCAACTATTGACCACACACAAATCTTTCCCGCTCCCGAATACTCCTCCAGAATTAACCCCTGACTTCCCCCTCAGGAGCACAATTTCAAAGCCCGCATAAATCCTGATCTCCGGAACCGCTGTGTGCAGGAAGTGTGCGGCGTCACCCTTCAAGGCCGATGGAAGGTATTGACAGCGCAATCTTTGCTTTTCGAAGGGGGACGCAGATTTTCAACTCGCGCCGAAGGATTCGAGCCGTGGGCAATCTGTGGGGTCAACCTGTTGTTTCTCTACGCGAAATGATCCTTGGCGGGTCTGTCGGCCCTATCATTCATTTACGACCGCAGGCTCGTTTAACCAAAGTGGTCGTCGAAAGGGGCAGAGGCGATGCGAAGGGTCGGCATAATGGGGGACCAGACCACCGCATACCCTTGGAAATTTCAATTGCACGGCCACCCTGGACGATTCTCGGTTACAATGTAGCGGCGTGTTTTGAGCAGATCTCACGTGGTAATTCGTATGGAAGAGATGTGGATAGATCCGCCGGCGAATCTTACGGATGCGTTGAAGGAAAGGCGCAATTCTGTGGCATTGGTCCAAAGCCTACTTCAGGCGGCGGCTCAGGGAGTTGCCACTTCAAGGGAGGAAAATGGGTACTGGACCTTCGCAGTGCATCCTGATACTAAGGGGCTCGCGAAGGGCCTCAAGTTGGCTCCCGATCGATCGCTTAGCGGTCCCTCAAGAGATCAACTGGATCTCATATACCAAGTCGTTCGTGGCATTGAAACGGAATTAACTGAGGCAACGTGGTTGCCGCCGCAAATGCGCCGAGCACGAATCGCCCGTTTCTGTGAACGCTTGGGAATCTCTGCGGATCTCTTCTCATCTGTTTCGCGAAATTGGGAGAAGCCCGATATTTCCATTGGAGCGTAAGCACACAGAATCCAATAAGAGCTTTAAGAACGCCAGTCGCACAGCCCGAAGTTGCCTGCGCAAGTCTGTATGCTGTGAAGCTCTTTTGGGTATCCATAATCGTCCTAATTATTAAGGGGTAACACTACGATGATTGTTGTATTAGAGGGTGTAGATGGGAGTGGTAAAGATACACAAGCACGATTGCTTCAAGAGCGATTGTTGGTGAACGGTCACCGAGCTCAACTGTTGGCCTTTCCGCGATACGGTGAAACTTTTTTCAGCCGAGAAATAGCTCGATATCTGAACGGTGAATTCGGCGAACTCATGTCGATCCACCCGAAACTCACGGCCGTGTTGTTCGCCGGTGACCGACACGAGAGCCGTGACCTCATCTCTCGACTGAACATCGAAATGGACTTTGTAATTCTTGATAGGTATACCCCATCAAATCAAGCACACCATGCAGCAAAATTGCCTTTAGAAGACTGGCCAGATTTCTTTGCTTGGGTTGAAACTCTTGAATATGAAACACTCGCCGTTCCGAGACCCGATCTTGTTTTGTTTCTAGATCTGGACGCCGCTCATGCCGTCAAGCTGATCGGCAGGAAACCTTCGCGAGTTTATACAGCTCGAAAAGCCGACATTCACGAAGTTGACGCGGGCTATCAACAAAGAGTTTACGAGGCCTACAAACGGTTGTCGCTGAATCCTAATTGGGTATCCATTCGTTGTTTAGATAACGGAAAGCTTCGAACCGCGAACGAAATTCACGAAGAAGTTTGGGGCGCCCTTGAGAATCAGAGGAATCTTGATTGCGTTACAAAGCCGTTGGGCGACGCCACACGCGAGCATCGCACGCAGAAATAGCAAGTGGCAACGTCATGTTGAGCTTGCCGAACCCGTTGACTTTACGCGTTTTGAATATTTATCGACTGCAGCAAGAAGCGCTTCCTCTACGTCCACTTCTGTTGAGTTTGCGAGGCAGAAAAGCGCGAACACAACATCGCCAAATTCGTCGGCCCAATTTCGCGATTTCCTAAATGTTTTGCGCCCGTACTCCGTTCGCTCAAGCAATTCTTTTGTGAGTTCGCCGACCTCGCAAACCAGATCCAAACACCGAATGTGTGCTGGCACTTCCATATCATTACGTTCAACGTAATCGGCCACGTGCTTTTGAAGACCCGTCGCAGTGCTTCGTCCCTCAACTACGCCTTTGCTCATGTTTAAGTCCCTTGGTAAACAAATACAGGCCGTCGCTCAATTCTCGGAGACCGTTCTTTCCGGAGAAATTCATGGGCGATTTCTTTTGTTCTTCCAGCTCTCAAATCCGGCGATGTAAGTACTTCTGGTTTGGAGCTTGCGCCGGTGATACTCCCGGCGGCGCTGCCGCTGACAGTCGGCGCGGCTGCATACGAACTGACGTGGACAGAAACGCGAGGCCAAGAACAGTTGCTGACAGTAACGACACCGGCGATCACTCATCACTTGGGCTCCGAATCGGGATGCGAGCCGTCCATTGTGACCGCACCTCTGTGGGCGATTCGGAACGCGCCAGCGAAAACGCAGACGAGAATTTAGATTAGGAGTACACTAGGCCATTTGAGAGATCCATGATGAAGTCCCCCAGGTGGTAAGGGGGACAAGCCCAAAGGGAACCTGAGAGCGGCGAAGCCTGCAGCATTCGAAACCCATTGCCCACCTCTGGTCCTGGCGAGCGAAAGCTACAAACGAAGGATACAATGTGATGAAAAACGTGAAAAACATCGCGATTGGGGCTGTGGTGATCATCGTTCTTCTCACTTGTGCGATCACCTTAGCTGTGCATACGAAAGAGGGAGAACGCAAATGACCGGCAAAGGAATAGACCGGCGCGTAGCCCTCGGTATCCTGGGGGCTTCGGGTTATTCGCTACTGGCGCGGCAGGCCATATCACCCTCCGGCGCCGCGCATGCTTTCGATATTCCGAGAGAGTCTCTTAAGAGTTTCACGAAAGGCGGACAGGACGTCCTCCTCGACATCCTGAACAGCGGAGATTTCAGAGGAGAAATTCCCGCCGTGAGGTCGGAAGAACTGCAGAAATTGGAGAGGAAGACCGCCTTCGAAGTTATGCTCGATCTTCTCCCCGTGGCTCAGGTGTTTGCGAGGCCGCCCATCTCTAACTTCCGCGTTGGAGCCGTCGTCCGTGGGACTAGCGGCGACCTCTACTTGGGGGCCAACCTTGAGATCCCGGGCCAAGCCCTGAGTTTTAGTGTTCACGCCGAACAGGCAGCGTCGTCTAATGCGTACATGCAGGGTGCGGATGCGATTATGGCTATTGCCCTTACAGCCGCGCCGTGTGGACATTGCAGGCAGTTCCTGGAGGAGTTGTCGCCGGGTGGAGACATTAACGTAATTGTGAGAGGGAGCGAACCCATTCGCCTGAAATCCCTCTTGCCGTCTGCGTTTGGACCAAGTGATCTCGGCTTGAAGCATGGTGCGCTCCCAATAGAGCGGGTGGAGATTGAATTAATCGACAGATCGCCAGACTCGCTCACGAGCACAGCAGTTTCCGCCGCTCGCATCTCTTATGCTCCCTACACCAAAGCCTACTCTGGCGTGGCGATGATGTTGTCTGACGGAAGCTTGCATAGCGGCACCTACATCGAGAACGCTGCATTTAACCCGAGCCTCCCGGCCCTTCAGGTAGCGTTCATCTCTGCTCTCAACGCCCGCAAGGCTCTGGAACAGATAGAGGATGTTGTGCTCGTCGAACTCGACACGGCGGTGATCAGCCAGTACCCGGTGTTCGAAGTAGTAGTACGTTCAGTTAGCCCTAATGCTCGAGTCCGAAGGGTGTTCGGGCGTAAAGCGTCGTAGACTTGGCCTCGCGGGTGGCGCTTACATAAGAATCAATGTAAGCGCCACGCAAAAATGGTTCGCTTGGGTACTATCATCCGCCATCTGCAGCCATTTGACGGCAAGTCGGCATACCACTCTTGTGACCTGAAGCTGAGTAAGAGGGCACTCGGCGGGAGCCGGTGAGATCCATATCTGACAGATTCCCTCGCCTCCCTTAATGACCCTATGTGCCCTCGGAATCCCCCAGCATTTGCAAGAGAATTGGTGTCCGAAAACAATCTGTCAGTGCCACGATTAAAGGGAACCAGAATCATCAGTCAGAGGGTAAGCATTTCTGGAAACGGAATCAGATGGCCACATGATTCCAAGCCTGCCTTCAACTTTAAGCCGGTGGTTTTTCCAAATGAGTGGCGACTGGGCACAGACGAGCCACCCCGTGTCTCTCCTAAGGCCGAAGCTTACCGCGCATACTTCCAAAGTCTAATTGACGAACTGCGGACAAAGCATAGATTCACCGGAGCACAAGTCGGACAACCACAGAGTTGGTACTCGTTCTCCTTCGGTGTGAGAGGTCTGGTCTTCAGCAATTCTTTCGCGCAGGGGGGCAAGATGAGGGCAGAGATGTATATTGACTTCGGGGATAAAGACCGAAACAAGAAGTTCTTTGACCGTATGTTTGCGGAAAAGGCCGAAATCGAGAAGGGGTATGCCGCGAGCTTGACGTGGGAGCGGACCGACGACAAGCGGGCGTCCCGAATTGCGGTCTTCCCGAAGCACTAGACCTCCCCGCAGCCGATGATGCCGTCGTGGGCATCTCGGCCAATGACGCAAGACTTACCTCCAGAAAGGCTCTGCCTTGCGATGGATTTCTGCCCAATTGCGTACGCGTGTTATGGGGGTACGCACGGACTGTCGGGGTGCGGGGATTCTGTTCCAGGGGCGATCAAGCATTAATACTGGTACGTTCGCCACTCCTGCCAAATACTCGCAGATGGGCCCTGAGTCTTCCACAGCGAGGTCAAAGGACATCTGTGGGATTGACGAAAGGGGCAGGCTTTGACATTCCTGACGGTCCGAAAGCAACTTGGAATGCGGATATTTCGCGAGCATGACAAGAGAGTGAACCGGCATCGTGTGGGTTTGGAGCCACCGCAAGGATACAGCCATAGTATACGTGGGGCGGCCCGTTGCCACGATGATTTCTGCACCCTTCATTGCCCATCTGGCGAGAACATTGCGGGCGTTGCGCTCTGGACGCAGGTTGATAAGTACATTCTCGCCATGCGCGGTCCTCATGAAGTGCTCGTATTCTTGCGCAGAGAGCGGGAGATACCGCTTTAAGTCAAACGACGTGATTTGTTCGTAAGAGATGTCAAGCTGGAAATTCTGCCTTAGGAGGTCGACGAAGCCCTCCATCGTGCGGGCGAGAACATCGTCGAGGTCTACGTAGATCTTCATTTTGGTCGTATTAGTCGTGCGAGAAAAACACTTACCAACATCATGCTCGTGGCGACGGTCGACGCCTCCCAGACTCGTTGACGTTGCCATTGGTTGTCAGGTTGCGAACTGTCGTTCTCCTGCGTCCTTAATACACCTCCTCACCTTCCCAATGGTGGCCTCCCACTAATCGTCCGCCACAATCCACATTTTTGAGTCCATTGGGGTCCCGTCACCCGGAATAGTGTTATACCCTGGTCAGACGGCATACGCGCCCTGTGCTAAAGTCTCTTCACTTCTTCCTGCATGAACATGGTGACAGCAATGCCACTATTATAGACTTCTTCCATTTCATAGCAACAGATTCTGGTATGCTCACCCATTCGAGCCGATACCCGCCTGAACTGATAGCGCAGCTTGTCTCCGACCGCCTCCGGCGCGGTTATTGCCGCCGTCCTCAACGATCACCCAAACGGCTGCGGGTTACTTCGTTGCGACGCCTCCAAAAATCTACCATCCCTTGGAGTACGTGGAGTCATATGGAGAAGAAGGGGGTGGCCCATGAAACTCACCGCCTACGAATTGGCCTACGTCCGCTCGCGGGGCCTCATTATAACGGAGAAGTGCGACGCTTGCCGACAGTTGTTGAATCAGAGCGCCCGCGCCCCTCTCAAGGCCAACGGCCATCAAAGCCACTGGCCGGCCTGGAGCAGGACTGGTGCCGGAGAGTCGCCGGCGGCTGAACACAGTGTCACATAAGGCATTCCAGACGGTTGCCCGCTGAGACCCATATGCTCCATATTCACTTCAATGCGTCTAACAGCCACCCTGGAAGGTTGTGAGCAAGCAGAGGGTGAGGGCCACTTTTGTCTGGCTTCCGATGCCCTCACTGTTAATTGTCTCCGCACCTACAGATAGAACACCAGTCATCGTTCCATCGTCTGCGAGGACCGGCGGTTTTCAGTGGGTCGGCCAAGCCAGAAGTCTAGCACGGACGCGGAGAGGCACAAGAGATTCTTGTGAAGCAGCAACGCAGATTTATAACACTACCCTACCGATTGACAGCTTGCGCAGAGTTACATAGTATGTTAGTGGATTCAGCGTCCCGCCGGTCCGGTGAGCTGCCTACCCGAAGCTTCCATCCGGAGGGTGTTGGTTCGTCGAATTCCTCAGTACAAGACTACGGTTGCAAGCATGGTGACCATCACGGACATTGCGCTGAGGGCGAAGGTATCAACCGCTACCGTCTCCCACGTGCTCAATGGAAACTACCCGGTGAGCGCCTGCCTGCGCGAGAGGGTCCTTAAGGCCGTTCGCGAGCTCAACTACCGTCCGAACGCCATGGCCCGTGTCCTCCGGACTACCCGAAGCAAAACCGTGGGAATCGTGATCCCTGATATCACCAATCCCCTTTCCCATCGTTCGTCCGCGCCGTCGAGGATGTCTTGAACAAGGCCGGCTACACCTTGTTTGTCGGGAACTCCGATAACTCAAAGGAAAAGCAGGAGTCCTACTATCGGGCCTTCCGCGAGAAGCGCGTAGGCGGATTCCTTTTGATTGCCGCCGACGGCGCCGCGTTTCCGGATTATCTGTCCCACGCCATGACAACCGAAGTCCCAATGGTCCTGATCGATCGCTACTATCCTGGGGTCAAGGTGGATACCGTTCTGGCGGATAATCTCAGAGGGGCCTACGAAACGGTGAGCCACATGATTGCTTGCGGCCATCGCCGCATCGGAATCGTTACCGGACCGCTGAATCTGGTCAACACCCGCCTTAATATCGGCCCCAAGGCCGACGGCTCGGTTCCGGAGGAATCGGTTCGCGTCCTGACCGAGGTGGGCAAGTGGATGGACAAGAATGGTCCGACGATTTACGAATCGGAACCCTGCGCGGCCGGCGGGCACGTCTACGCGAGTTATACTCGAAAAGGTAATACGCTTTACATGCACATTCACAACTGGCCGGGGCAAACCCTCGCGTCCAATTGGCTGGAATTCTTCAATCCGTCCTGCGTGGCGGCCATTGGGGGGCTGCGTGCCAAGGTCCAATCCGCGCGCTTGTCTGCTTCCGGCAAGCCCGTAACCTTCGAGCAGGGCGACCAATACGTAAGGTTCACGGGCCTGCCTCTCGAAGCGCCGGACAGCCCTGTGACCACTCTGGCCATTGAGTGCGACGCCGAACTTGTCGTTGAAGGTTCGGACGTCCGCAAATTTCGCAAGCGCGAGGGCGCGGGCATATAGCGCGGAAAGGGGTTTCCCCTTGGCGTCTGCGGTACAACCCCGGGCCCTCGCCGTGAGAAATCGCTGCGCTCCAGGCGCGCCGAGGTTCGGTGAAAGGGAACACCTATGACTTCTCGCCAACGTGTGCGGGCAGCGATCCATCACCAGGAACCGGATCGCGTCCCCATCATCATTGGAGCCAGCAACGCCACCGGCATCAAGATGCGTGCCTTCCGGCGGCTCAAAGAGTACCTGGGCATTCGAGCGGCGGACGAATACCTCTATGCTTGGCCGGAATTGGGCACGGCGCGCGCCGATGAACAGACGCTCGCACGCTTGCATGGCGATGCGCGCGGCGTGCTCGACCGCTTTCCCGCCTGGGTGTATGAGCGCAATCAGCACCGGCCGGCGCACTCCCCGTTTCGGGATGATTGGGGTGGTGGCCAAACCGAAGTCGCGCCCGATGTTTGGTACCCCGGTATTCATCCCCTGGCCGGGGCCAGCACCATCAAGGAACTCGATCGATACCCTTGGCCCGACCCGGACGATCCATCGCGGGTGGCGCACGTGCGCGCGGAAGCCCGGAAACTGCGGGCGGCGAATGAGTACGCCGTCCTCGGCACGCCCTGGCTGCTTTTTCCTTTCGAGCGCGCCCAGGCTCTGCAAGGACTCGACACGTTTCTCCTGAATATGAGCCTTCATCCGGATTTCGCCAAAGCGTTGCTGGCGAAAATCGGCGATCTTTGCAAGCGGCTGATGGGGAACTTCCTCAGAGAGGCCAACGGCGACATCGACATCATCAAGATTGGAGACGACCTCGGCACTCAGGAGAATCTGCTGATTTCGCCCGCGATGTACCGCGAGTTTCTGAAGCCCGTACACGCTGATTTCATCGCTTTCATCAAGGCGCACACGCCGGCAAAGATTCTCTTCCACACCGACGGCGACGTGTTTGACCTCATCCCGGATTTCATCGAGATCGGTGTCGATATCTTGAACCCTATCCAAACCTCCGCCGGCAAGATGGCGAATCTCGCGGAGATGAAGAGGCTGTACGGAGACAGCTTGACATTCTGCGGAGGGATTGACACGCAACAAATTCTCCCCCGCGGCACGCCCCAGCAGGTGCGCGACGAGGTGCGGCGCGTGGTTGAAATTCTGGGACCCGGTGGCGGATACATGCTTGCCGCGGTGCACACCATCATGGATGAAGTGCCGCCGGAGAACATAGTGGCCATGGTCGACGCGGCACTGGAATTTGGAAGTCCCTTTCGCCGCACCCAATGACTTTGAAGCGGTGCGTTCTTCACAAGGGTGGACGGCACGCACCGTTCGCGCCGGGATGAAAGTTCTCGCCCCAGCCGCATGACGATTCCAAGCAGAGCGCAGGAGGATCCCATCGAGAATTCCAAGAATTCGGCACCCGCAGTTTCGCGCCGAGCCTTCCTGGGGGCGGCCACGGCACTTCCTGCGGCTTCGTTGATTGAGCCCCTGCAGGCGGGCGCCGGCCCGAATGCTGCGACGTGGTACTCGGTGATTCACCGCTGCGGCCAGATCAACTACAACGAAAATGATCCGGCCCATTTTGATCCCGAGGCCTGGATGGATTACTGGACCTCGCTGAAGGTGGACGCCGTGCTGGTGAATGGCGGCGGCATCATGGCCTTTTATCCCACGCGCGTGCCCTACTACCATCGTAGCAAGTTTCTTGGCTCGCGCGATGTGCTGGGTGAGATGGTGGCGGCGGCCAAGAAACGCGGGATGCGAGCGATTGCGCGGATGGATTGCAACTTCGCCTACCAGGAGGCGCTGGAGGCGCACCCAGAGTGGTTTGAACGCAACCCCGACGGCTCCGCCCGGCCGCACACCGAATGCCCGTGGCTTTACTGGACGTGCATGTTCAGCACGTATTTCTCCGAGCAGATGCCCACCATTTATCGGGAGATCAACGACCACTATTCCATCGACGGCTTCTTTACCTGACCTGCCCGAGGTTTGTAGTATCTGCTGTAAAGTTTTCTACCTCGTCCCCGCCGATGAGGCTTTAAGACTTGGCTCCCCTCAGACTGATGATTTCGGCTCCCTTTTATCCCGGCGCTGACACAACGACCCACCGTTGGCCTTATCGTTTGGGTTTGCGCCTATCTCCAGTAAGTATTGCAGCATCTTACTCAGAGCCCAGATTGCAGCACAGTGGAGGAGTACGGTGAGGGAACTGTTAGAAATAAAGCTGAATTAATTCCTATAGAAAGCACATTATGTCAACAGATTCCGTTAAGGAACCAGCGGGGTGGGGACGGTCATGAGGTGAACAAACATCCGGTAGAACCTTTGAGTGTCCAAGTCCAACTGAACGTGCACGCGCCGGAGTTCGACCTGCGGCTTGTCTTGATCGCTCCAGGTCAAGGTATTGCCGTAGTCTGCGCCGTGGTCGATGTCCACGTCCATGTAACGTGCTTCCTCGCGAGTGATGAGGCTGGGTCGAGCCAAGCAGCAGCCGCCAGCTCATCCCACATGAAATCCACCCCCAGACCGGGCTGGTAATACTTGGCCACACCGCGCCAGTGGCGTGCCGCTGGCTTCGATTTCCTTCATCATGGCGGGCGAGAAGCGCGTTTTGATGGAGATGTCCACGGGCGTGCAGGTTATCTTCGCCCAGAGGGCGCGCAAAACGATGTGCGCCGCCTCGGGATCGAACCAGAAGTTGAATTCGTGCCGAGGGCTGTCGACAAATTCCGGGTCTTCCGTTTGCGGATTGAGGCTTCCGCCCATAAACACCAACTCTTGCGCGAGCTTGGGGAAATCCGAGTCGATCGAGATGGCCAGCGCCAGGTCGGTCATCGGTCCGGCCGCGTAAATAGTTACCTGGTGCGGATACTTGTGGACCATGCGCACCAGGAAGTGCGCGGCATCTTCGCTCGAGGGTTTGGTAGTGGGCATCCCTTCGGGAAGAGGAGGAACGATATTCGCCGGATGCCACCAGCGAGGGTCCCAGGCGCCCGCGTACGCCACCTTGCCGTAACCCTGCTGCCACAGAACGGCGTCCTGGCGCCGCCACACCAGTGGATACTCTGCCCCCGGAATGACCAGAATATCGCTGCGGCCCACAATTTCCAGCAAGCGCAGCATGTGCGCTACTTCTTCGTCGCGCCACTGATCGCCGGTCACTACCGTGATGCCCAGCACCTCCGCCTGCGGCGACTGGACGAGCAGCGCGGGAGCTTGCATGTTGCTGCCGCCGGGGCCGGAGCAGTCTTCGTCAATAATGATTTTCCGACGCGGCTGGGCGAGGCCCGGCAGGGCCATCAACAGCACGAGGAACAGAAACCCGCTCAGACATTTGGTCATGGCTTAACCTCAGGTGACGTTTTCGATGGCGCGCCTGGCAGTTTCCCACGCCCGGTCAGGGCGCCGGCGGAGTTGGCGCAGACAGGAGCGCGACAAACTCCCGATAAAACTTCTGCGTATCCAGATCCATCTGGATCTCGACGGGGCTCACCCAAACCTCGGGTTTATATTGCTCCGTCCAGGTCAAAGTATTCCCGCAGCCAGCGCCGTGGCTGGTGTCCACGTCCATGTAACGGGTCTCTTTTTTCGTGATGATGGTGGGATCCAGCCAGGCGGCTACCGAGAGTTCGTCCCAGAGGAAATCAGTATCTCCGCCCGGACGCGCGTACTCGGCCATGTAGAGGGCCGCAGGGGTTTGGCTGCGCGCGATTTCCTTGAGCAGGTCAGCCGTGAAGTGGGTCTTGACGGAAATATCCACGGGCGTGCCGACAATCTTCGCCCAGTGGGCGCTCAAGGCGATGTGTGCTGCCTCCGGATCGAAATAAAAATTGAATTCCAAACGCGGCGTGTTGACGAACTCGGGATTGTCCGTTTCGGGATTCAAGCTGCCGCCCATGAAAACCAGTTCCTTGGCGAGGCGGGGGAATTCCGGGTCGAGTGAGATGGCCTGAGCCAGCGTGGTCATGGGGCCGCCCTCCCAGATGGTGACCTGGTGCGGATACTTGTGCACTATGCGGATCATGAAGTGCGCGGCGTCTTCTGAGGAAGGCTTGGTAGTGGGCTGGCCTTCCGGGAGCGGCGGCACTACTTCGGCGGAGTGATAAAGCTCGGGCGTCCAAGCGCCCAGCCAGATGATGTGCCCGAAGCGCTTCTCCCAGAGCTCAATTTCCGCTTTGCGCCGCACCACAGGATACTCCGCGCCGGGCACGACCGGGATGTCGGTGCGGCCGATCCACTCCAGCAAGCGGAGGGCGTGCGCCACCTCTTCGTCGCGCCACCCGTCGCCGGTGACGATGGTGATGCCCAGCACGTCCACTGCGGGCGACTGGACCATTTCCAAAATGGACTGGCAGTCGGTGCCCGCCGGACCCATGACGTCCTGGTTCACGATCACCTTACGCTTTTCCTGGCCCCAACAGGCCAGGCTGGCACACAACAGAACTCCGACGGTGAATCCCCAGATTCGCCTATGTTTCATTCCACAATTGAAGGAAGTCATAGAGGCCTCGAGCCGGCTGCCACCAAGATCACTGCCGTGGAGGCCTCGTCATCAAAGCGACGTAATGCTTATAGAACTTTTGAGTGTCGAGGTCAAACTGGACGGTGGCCAAGCGCAGGTACGGAGGCACCTTGGCGTCCGCCGACCAGAAAATCGTCTTGCCGTAACTCGGCCCGTGCGAGATGTCCACATCCATGTAGAGCCGCTTCTTCACGGTGATGATGGAAGGATCAATCATGGCGATGCCAGCGATTTCATCCCACATGTAGCCGAGCAGCGAATACTTATCCAGGTAGCGCGTCACCGGCGTGCGAGCCTTGGAAATGCGGGCGCGCAGCTCGGCCGATAAGCGGGTTTTCACCGAGATATCAATCGGCGTAATGGTGATGGAGCGCCAGGGAGCACGCAGCACGATGCGTGCAGCCTCCGGGTCGAACCACCAGTTGAATTCACGACGCGAGTCCATGCGGGCGGTATCAATGCCTCCCTTGTCGGCGAAGAGTCCGCCGCCCATCATGACGATCCCTTTGGCCAGACGGGCCACCGCGGGATCTAGTCGTAACGCCAGGGCCACGTTCGTCAGCGGCGCTCCGCTCCAGATGACTACCTGGCCCGGGTACTGGTGCACCATCTTTACCATGAATTCCGCGGCCGTGCCCGGCTGCGCCTTCAGGCGCGGAGCGCCTTCCGGGAGCGGCGGAACGACCTCGGGCGCGTGGTAGCGCATGGCAAAAACCGTCGAGCGGCCGGGAGGAAAGTACTCCGTCCAGGCGCCTTTGTACTCCAGCTTGCCGTATAACTCCTCCCACCGCTCCGTCTCTTCCTTGGAATTGAGCAGGGGATATTCGGCGCCGGCATAAACGGGAACGTCGGTGCGCCCGGTGATCTCCAGCAGGCGCAGGACATGCTGCGTCTCTTCCTTCACCCACTGGTCGCCGCTCACCGTAGTGAGGCCCAGGACGTCGAAGCGGTCGGATTGGAGGAAAACCAGCAGGGCCTGCTGGTCGCTCGTGCCCGGCCCGCGCGCGTCCTGGTCCACAATGACCTTGATCTTCGGCGTTCTCGCCATCTGTCATTTCCGTCCCGCCGAGCGGCGGGAATCCACTGCTCCCCAGACGCCTGAACCCCCGCTTCCGCGGGGGTGACAGTATTGTTTCTCATTCCCTCGCAGGCGGGAATCCGCATCGTTTCTTGCGACTTCGGCCTCGACAGGCGTTGTGAAGACCCGCGGGTGCAACGCTTGCCGTTTGCCCGCCCTCGGGAGACTGCCGGCATTATAGCGCTGGGCTTTAGCCAAGCAACAAATGCTGCCCTAAAGGGCAGCCCTACGTTAGGGCCGCGCTACAAAGCACAGGAGGGGCCAACAGGGACGCCCCTGCACTCTGTGGAGCTGCAGCACACGCCACTAGAAGATGAGCTTCAGCGCGAACTGAATCAGCCGCGGGTTGTTCACCGTTCCGGTGAGCTCCGCAGGGGCGGGCACGTCTATGTTCACGGTGCCGTCCTGCGGAGGCTGGAACTGCGGGTGGTTAAACAGGTTGAAGAATTCCGCCCGGAAGCGCAATGCCGCGCCTTCCCGGAGGGAAAGTGGAATGTCTTTGACCAGTGAGAAATCGGTGTTCACCAGGGGCGGACCGAAAAGCGGAGTGCGGCTGGAGTTTCCGAGCTCGCCGGATGGCGGGTCAACAAAGCAGCTTGCGTTGAAGAAATCGGAGACGCTCCAATTGCTCAACTGGCCGTTGCAAACGCGGTTCGGACGGCTATAGTCGTTCCCATCATTGGAGAACCCCACGCCGGAATTCGTGCCCCCCGTGGTTGATACCAAGTACATAGGGAAGCCCGAAATGGCGTGCTCGATCAAATTGGCTCTCCACCCTCCCAAAATGGCGTTGGGGACGGCGCTCCACTTATTGCCGAAGCGCCTGCCTTTTCCGAACGGCAGGTCGTAGAGGATGCTGGCCGTGAATTCGTGGGTGAGGTCAATCTGCGAAAGACCTTCGTCGGTGATGCCCGGCAAGTTATAGTACATGGCCCCGATGTTGCTGCCCAAGCCGTCCGACATGCCGTTGTCCTGGGATTTGGAATAGGTATAACCGATCAGGGCGTAGAGCCCGTGCTTGCTACTCTTGGTCTCAAGTTTTACTTGCACGGAATTGTAGGTGACGGATCCGTTATCGAAGTTGTCATAAATAGCACCGTACTGGGGATATGGCTCGGTGGGCCGTCCGCAGCCGAGCGTGTACCCGGAAACGACGCCGCACGCCGTGGGGGATTGAATGTTGATGTCCTGCTGCCCCTCCGTAAGGTGCGTGCTTCGAGAACCGGCGTAGCCGACCGTGAGGAGCCAGTCGCCTGGGAGTCCGCGCTGAATATTGAAGTTGTATTGCTGGATCATGCCCGGTTTGAAGCTTAGGTCCATCGAGTTGAGGTTCAAGCCGGCGAATTGGGAGACGCTGGTCGGCTCGGTGAGAAGTGGGAAACCCTGCGAAATGTTATTGCCGAAGGGAACGAACGACGCCCCGAAATAGGGCGGGTTTTCCCATAGCCCCTGCGCCCCTTGATTCCACGATGAGTCGTGGAAGATTCCGTAACCGGCGCGAAATACCGTCTTGCGATCGCTAAAGGGCGTCCAGGCCAGCCCGATGCGCGGCTCTGCATCCCGGGCGTCCGTCGAAATGCCTACCGTAGAGCCGCCGCTCTGGCCGGCAATCAGCCATTGCCCGGTTGCGTAATTGAAGTTCGCCTGCCGGTTGAACGCCTCGGTGGTGGGAGTAACGAAGGCCCATCCCAAACCGAGATTAAGGGTGAGCTTCGAAGTTGCCCTCCAGTCGTCCTGAATAAAGGGGCGAAAGAGTTTCCACCGGCGGCCCGTAGTCGCCCCCTGGAATGTCTGGTCATGCTCGCCGTAAACAGGGAATCCCAACAGCAAATCCGCAAGCGGATTCCCGGTAAAGGCCCCCGCGAACACGTAGAACCCGTCCTGGAAGGCGTTGGTAAGGACGTTCAACTGGTTGTCGCGAAACTCTCCCCCAAAGGTGATGTCGTGCTTGCCCCGAATCACGTCGGCCGAGTCGGAGAGGAAATAGGTCTGCGAGCCGCCCACGAAAGGAGAATAGCCGCGGTCGCCCAAGGCCCACCATCCGCCGGTCATATCTATGCTGCTCATCCCACAACTCACGCTGCCCGACGGGCAGGTTGCGTTCAGACCCACGTCCGGGGTGCAGTCGAGATCCGCGTTCGGAATGCCCAGGATAGCTGACTCGCAGGTCCCATTGGCGATGGAAAGTATATGGTTGAAGTCGCGGCTGTAGCCCAGGGTGATCTTATTGAGCGCGGTGGGAGAGAAAACGTGGGTCTCCCCCAAGCCCGCGTTGCGGGTATGGTCGGCAAGACCCTCCGAGCTTGCAAAGGCACCTTGTTCGACGTAGCCGGGCGCGCCGCCTGGGTCGAAAAGGGTTGCCTGGTCGTAACTGAAGCGGGCCCACATCGAATCCTTGCTGGAGAAGTTGTGGTCCAATTTGACATCGCCCTCCCCTTCCTTCAGCGTCCGGCCGGGCTGGTTGATATAGTCCTCGCTGAGGAGGTTCGGCGCCAGGTTGTTAGGCTCGGGATACATGTTGACCAACTTCTGTCCAATCGGACTGATCAGACTGCTGGGAATGATATTGCAAGGTGAGGACCCAGCCGTGGGTGTCTGTGATCCGTTGGGATTGGTGGGCAGGGGAATGCCGCTGCTGTTGCAATAGAAGGGTGCGCCGGCGCTGCTATACGGGTTGTAAAGTTGTGGGGGCGGTCCGCCGCCATTAACGTCCTCGAACGTTTGGGTGAAGTTCCCCTGCTTCATCAGGTCCGTCGGCATCTGGCCCACAAAAACTTCCCCTTCGTCATATTTCCTCCCCTGATAATCAACGAAGAAAAACGTCTTATCCTTCTTAATCGGCCCGCCCAGCATACCCCCGAACTCATTCTCCTGGAACCGCGGGGTACTCGTGGCGAAGAAGCTCCGCGAGTCCAGGCTCGTATTTCGCAAAAACTCAAAGAGGTCCCCGTGAAGCGCGTTCGTCCCCGATTTGATCGTCACCAGGACGGTCGGGCCGCCCCGCGTTCCGTATTCAGCCGAATAGTTGTAGGTAAGAACTTTGAATTCCTGGATAGCGTCAATGGAAGGGAGAACGTCGATTCCGCCCGCCGTCAGCTCGTTGTTGTCCACGCCGTCCAGCAGCCAGTCCGTGCTGTTGGGGCGTGACCCGCCCACGGAAAGCGAAAACGCACCGCGGATCGCGACCTCGCTCGAGCCGCCGCTAGTGAAGAAACTACCGGGGTCGGTTTGCTGGACAGTGCCGGCGGTCAGGGTCGCCAACTGCACAAAATCCCGGCCGTTTAAGGGAAGCTCGGACACTTGCTGCGAAGTGATGACTTGCCCCAGGGTCGAGTTCGAAGTCTGCACCGCCACAGCTGTTGCCGACACCTCGACCTTCTGCGATACCGTCGCGGGCTGCAACGTGAAGTCCACTTCACGTTGCTCGTCCACTTGCAAGGCGAGGTTCTGCTGAATGGCCTCCGTGAATCCCGTGAGGTCCGCTTTGATGGTGTAGACTCCTACAGGCAGGAAAGGCACCAGATACCGGCCTCCCTGGTCGGTCTTGACCGTGCGGGTGACGCCCGTCTGCTGGGCGGTGATGGTGACTGTCGCCCCTGGGATCACCGCGCCCGTTTGGTCGGTCACTGTTCCCAAGAATTCAGCATTGGCCTGACCGTAAAGTGAAACCGCGCCGCAAAACAGCAGCGCGCAGAACAGCGCAACTGCGTTAAACCCCTTCAAGCGCATCATAAATTCCCCCTCACAGCCACAAAAAGTTCCAAGGGTGCCAGAAATAGACCCCCTCATAAGCGCAAGGTACCCCCGATTAGGGGTCCTTATACCGGGCTGCTCTAGTCTTGTCAAGGATTTTCGTCACAGGACTTTCCTCGTTTTTTTCTGCGAGTTCCAAGCCAGCAGCAGTTCCATTTGTAAATTCGGAGGCGGTTCGGCCTTGGAGTTGGGGCTGGAGCCCGTAAGGGCTGCTCTGACTCCGTCAGCCGGTGCCTAGAATTGGAACCGCGGAATGAGTCTGCTTTATTGACCATCTCGGACCCTGTTATTATATTGGTGATCTCTGCATATCGAATAGGTCGGAAGCATGGGAAGCCACGCACGGCTGACAGAACCGAACTTAACACGGCGGAATTTCTTAGGTATTTGCGGTTGTGTATCCGCACTGCTTCGACGCGCGCCGCTGTTTGGCGTAAATCCCTTTTCTCTGGGACAACAAGGTGCCTTTCGGTCGCTCTTCACCGCTACTCAGTTCCCTGACTATCGCATCATTCCTCACTACCACATGGGCTCCTCCCTCGATGAACTTATTCGAAAAGCCCACGAAAAAGAAGACGATTATCCTAGTGAGAAGTACAGCCGTGAAATCGGAGACTATTTCGACCGGTGGGCGAGTGAGCTTCGCAAGAATAAGGATAACTATCGCGCTTTGGGGGCGTTCCTTTCTCCTGAACTTCGGGCGGCTTCGCCCTGCCCAAAGGCGCTTCAGCTAATCCGGGAGATGCCAAGCCTTTCCCTGGAACGCGCGAGCTTTTCATCGGAGTTTTCGCTTGACCGTGACGCCTTTCTTGAAGAGTTTCACTCTTCTTTTGTTCAGATCGCGGAGTTTCTGGTCGCGGAATTCAAGGTGGCCAGTCTAGAGATCCTCTCTTCCTTGCCGCTCAAAATCGCGACCCAGATTCGATACTCAATTGTGGGCACGGGGCCGCGATTTCATCGGATCCAACGGGAGGGTGTATGGCGAATCGAATGGCAACAAACTAGCGAGGGGAAATTTGCAGCAACCCGGTGGGAGACCCTTACAGAGACCCAAAGTTACGCATCTCAACCCGTATTTGTGGACATCACTTCGTCGGTTTTTGAGAACGTATCCTCCTATCATACGCAGATGCTCCGTGGCTTGGATTACTGGAGGACAATTCTTGATAAGGCGACCGGCATCGACGTCTATGGCAACAATGGCGTTGCTGCAGGAGACTATGATAATGATGGGTTTGATGATCTGTATATCTGCCAGCCTTCCGGGCTCCCTAATCGGCTTTACCACAACCTTGGTGACGGAACCTTCGAAGACGTGACAGAAGCGGCTGGCGTCGGTGTCTTGAACAACACTCCTAGCGCTCTTTTCGCAGATCTTGACAATGATGGCCGCCAGGACTTGATCGTTGTAACAATAGACGGTCCCCTCCTTTTCCTCAATCGGGGCAGAGGGCGTTTTGAGTTCAAACCCGATGCCTTTCGCTTCGCCCGGCTGCCACAGGGCTCGTTCACCGGGGCGGCTGTCGCCGACTATGACCGCAACGGAAGGCTGGACGTCTACTTTTGCCTTTATAGCTACTACCAAGGCCTCAATCAATACCAAGTGCCGACGCCTTACTACGATGCGCGCAACGGGCCGCCCAATTTTCTAATGCACAACAATGGCGACGGAACCTTTGCGGACAAAACGGAAGCCTCCGGGATGAACCAAAACAACGACCGATACAGCTTCGACTGTAACTGGTGCGACTACGACAATGATGGCTGGCTGGACCTTTATGTGGTGAACGATTTTGGGCGAAAGAATCTTTATCATAACAATCGCAATGGGACGTTCACGGATGTAGCTGAAGACCTAGGGATCGATGACCCGGGGCCCGGAATGAGCTCCTGTTGGTTCGATTACGACAATGATCTGAACTTTGATCTTTACGTCTCGGACATGTGGGAAGCCTCCGGCATGCGATTGATGTCGCAGGCAAGTTTTCTGGAGCACATGCCCGCGGATGTGCGCGCGTTGGTTCGTCGCCAAGCCAAGGGGAACTCCCTTTTCCATAACCTCGGCAATGGCCGCTTTGAAGATATAAGCGCCAAGGCAGGAATCGAGAAAGCGGGGTGGTCGTGGTCCTGTCACGCTTGGGATTTCGCCCATGAGGGCAGGGCACACCTTTATATTGCCAATAGTATGATTTCCGGTCCCAACCGTGATGACCTGGAAAGCTTCTTTTGGCAACAAGTTGTTTCGCATTCTCCGATGGACAGTCATCCGACCCTGGCTTACGAACTTGGCTGGAATGCCATCAATGAATTGATCCGCTCCGACGGAACTTGGGCTGGCTATCAACGCAATGTATTTTTCTACAACCATGGCGACGGCACCTTTTCCAATATCTCGGGTACGGTCGGCATGGATTTTCCGAATGACAGCCGGGCATTCGCACTCACCGATTTCGATCACGATGGACGGTTGGAGGTGGTTCTAAAGAACCGGGCGGCGCCACAATTGCGTATGCTTCGATGTGAGGCGGCCCAAATTGGGAATGCGCTCGCCCTCCGACTGCGAGGGACGAAAAGCAACCGGGACGCTATCGGCGCAGTAGTCATCCTGAAGACGACTGAAGGGAGCCAGATGAAAATGCTGCAAGCGGGGACCGGCTTTGCCTCGCAGCACACCAAAGAGGTTTTCTTCGGAATTGGAAGTGCGGTCGCCGTGAGTGTTGAAATCCGCTGGCCAAGCGGAGACGTTCAGCGGCTCGATGGGCTGCCTGCGAATCATCGCATCGAAATTGTAGAGGACTCCGACGAGTTCCGGGCGACGGCGTTCCGTCTCTATCAGCCTCTTTCCACGCCTCCCCCTACGCCGGCTCCCGAGGTACTGCCCCGCGACTGTGAAACTTGGTTAATTGATCCCATTATGGCACCGGACTTCGAGTTGGCCGATCTCACCGGGCAGAAGCACCACCTGATGGATTTGAGGGGCAGAGAGGTGGTCCTGAACTTCTGGGCCACCTGGAGCCCCCCAAGTGTCGAAGCCCTGAGGGTACTAAACCGTACGAGCTTGTCGAAGGCGGGAACTCTGGAGGTACTGACTGTCAATCTCGACAAGTCACAAGACAAGGCGCGAGTCCAAGCGCTCGTCCAGGAAAACTCAATTCGGCTTCCTGTTCTGATGGCCGACGAAGATGTGGCGGGGATATATAATTTAGTTTACCGCTTCATGTTTGACCGTCGGCGAGATTTGGGTTTGCCCACGACTCTTCTGATTGATGCCAGGGGGTTTATAGTGAAGGTTTACCAAGGGTCAGTCGATGTCGAGCGCTTGCAGTCGGACCAGGGTCACATTCCTCGAACCTCTGAGGACAGAGCGGGCCTCGCCCTCCCATTTCCTGGGGTGCTTTACCTGGGCCAGTTCCAACGCAACGCGTTTACCTATGCATCGGCTTTCCTTGAACGGGGATATCTTGATGCTGCCTTAGCTTCCTGTCGGCTCGTGATCGAGAACAACCCCTCCAGTGCAGAGGCTTATTATCTGCTGGGAGCCATCCATCTCAAGAAGTTGCAACCGGAAGAGGCGCGCGAGAATTTTGAACGCTGCTTGAAGTTGCAACCGACTTATGTTGAAACGGCTCCTAATGCCTGGAACAATCTTGGCATCCTGGCTATCCAGAAGGGCCATGCCGATGAGGCCGTAAGGGATTTTCAAGAGGCGATTCGACTGAGCCCAAAACACGTCATAGCGCTTCATAACCTCGGTAATGTCTACCGGCAGCAGGGCCAATGGATGGAAGCGCGCGCGGCGCTGGAACGGGCGCTGGCCGTCGATCCCCAGGACGCCGAGGCCAGCTACAGTTTGGGGATGGTCTATGCGGCGCAGGAGGAGACCGCGCAAGCGCAGGCGTATCTGGAAAGAGCCCTCGCCGCCCGACCTGATTACCCGGAAGCCTTGAACAATCTCGGCGTGCTCTACATCCGCACTGGACGGCCCGAGGAGGCGGTGAAGACCTTCGAGATTTGCATCCGCGTGGCGCCGGATTTCGACCAGGCATACTTGAACTTGGCCAAGCTTTACCAGCTCGAAGGCCAGACGGAGGGGGCGCGCGCCGTGCTCGAAAAGCTTCTTAAGCGGCTCCCCGGCGACCCGCGAGCGCGCCAGGCGCTCGACGAGCTGCCGCACTAGCAGGTTGCTTCGCACGTTGTCATTCCGATCCCGCAGGGCGGGAGAGGAATCTGCTTTTGATCCCACCTGGGCAGGATTGCAAACCAAGCAGATTCCTCGGGCCGACCGAGAGCGCCGGCCTCGGGCGGAACGGCCGGCGGCGGGGTGAAAGGAATGAGTTCTGCTCGCGGGTCTAAGCTGTACCCGCCAGACGGCCGATCAACAGCTTGTAGAATCCCGATGTGTCCACATCGACCGCCACGTTGGCGTTGGGAATCCAATGGTCGCGCACCACGGGCGAGGTGGTGAGGCGGGCGAGCGAGGGCGAGGAGCCTCGGAGGGGAAAAGTCATGTCCACGTGTTCCATGCTGGGGCGGCGGCGCAAATGTCCCCACACGGGGCTGTAGCCGAGCGTCTCCCCCGCCGTCATCTCGCCGAAGGTCTCGACGTCCACGTAAAACTTTTCCAGCTTCACGAGCGAGGGATCGAGGAAGGAAGAGACGGCCAGCGGGTCGTGCATGTTGGGCCCGGCGATAAAACCTTCCTTCCGCGCGTGTTCGAGCAAGTGCCGGGCAATTTTCGCCGCCGCCTGGCTAACCGGGTTGGAGTGCGCTTCCAGCGTGCGCACGTGCTCTTCGCTGACCATGGTTTTTCGCGTGACGTCGAGCCCCACCATGGTGATCGGAATGCCCGATTGGAAAACGATGCGCGCCGCTTCCGGGTCCACGTAAACGTTGAATTCCGCGGCGGGGGTGACGTTGCCTCCCGAAAGCGAGCCGCCCATCATGGTGATGCCGCGCACCATTTTTGCCAGCTCGGGATCGGAGCGCAGCGCGGCGGCGACGTTCGAGAGGGGGCCGATGGTAAGCAGCGTCACCTCGCCGGGATGGGCGCGCACCACGCGGCGGATGAATTCCGGAGCGCGTTCGGCGATGGGCCGGAGAGTGGGCTCGGGAAAAACCGCGCCGTCCAGGCCGTTCTCGCCGTGCGCGTATTCGGCGGTCACTAGGCGGCGTAGCAGCGGGGCGGGCAGGCCCGCCGCCACTGGAATATCCTTCCGCCCGGCGATTTCCACCATGCGCAGGGCATTGGACAGGGTGAGGTCGAGAGGAACGTTGCCGGCCACCGGCGTGATGCCCTCAATTTTCAGCTCGGGGGATCGCATGGCGAGCAGCAGCGCCAGCGCGTCGTCCACCCCCGGGTCGGTGTCAATAATCACGCGCGCCGGGTCCGAGGCCGTGGGCTTTTCCGGGCCTGCTCCAGCCGCCGCTTGCGCCGGCCTTCCGGCGGCCAAGCGGCTCCCCAGCGTCAGCCCCGCTGCGGATGCGGCCGCGAACTCACGGCGCGTCATGCGCCCCTTGCCGTTTTTCGAAACCATAAAAGATCCCTCCTTGTCCCGTCTAGGCCTGGCCCGACAGGCGCCCGATAAACATCTCGAAGAATTTCGCTGCGTCAACCTTCGTGGCCAAATTGACGTTGGGAACCCAATGGTCGCGCAGGTTGGGTGAAGTGTCGAGGTGGCCGAGCGAAAGCGGCGCCCCGCGGATGAGCATGTCGAGGGCCAAATGCTCCCAGCCGGGCAGGCACCGCAAATCGCCGGCGTAAGGGCTATAGCCAAGCGTCATGCCCGCCGACAGCTCACCAAAAGTCTCGATGTCCACGTAAAACTTCTCCAGCTTGAGAAGCGAAGGATCGATGACCGCAGCGACCGCTAGAGGATCGTGCATGTGCTGGCCCACGGCGAAGCCTTGCTGCCGGGTGTTTTCCAGAATGTGCCGGGCGATTTTCGCGGCTGCCCGGCTGACGGCGTTCGAATGCCCTTCCAGCGCGCGCAGGTGCACCTCGGTGAGCAAGGTCTGGCGTGGAACGTCGAGCCCAACCATGGTGAGCGGAATGCCGGACTGGAAAACGATGCGCGCGGCTTCCGGGCTGGCAAGGCAAAACATGGCGACGCGCGGATTCGCGACTGGGCCCGCTCTTCGTCTGCGGCTAGTTGCCTCTCCGTGCCGTTTTGAGACGATTCACAGTATACACTGTCTGTCCAGCCCTGCCGTCTTCCGCATCGCCCTTTATTGCCGCCGCCCGCCGGTTGCGCATCCTGGCGCGGTTGGCTATAATGGTTTTCGAGCTCGCAAAAACAAGGCCCAGAAGCGATGCGGGAGTGGCAAAAGAGGAACGGCCTGGGGATGCCAGCCAGGCGCTCACGGGGAGTGCTGGTGTTGGCGGCGATTCTGCTGGGCGGGGCCTGGGCGGCGGCCCAGACGCCGTCCGGCCATGCTCTCACAGAGCTCCAAGGAACCCTGCGCGATTCGCAAAGCCTCCCGATTGCCGGCGCCACGTTAATTCTCCAGGCCGCCGGGGCCGCAAAGCCGCTCACAGCCGAGACCGATAACCAAGGCGCCTATGCAATTCCGGCCGTGGCCGCCGGCACGTACTCAGTGCGCGCGGAAAAATCCGGGTTCGCGGCGGCAGCGATTCCGAACGTGACGCTGGCGGCGGGCGAGAGGAAGCGCCTCGACCTGGTCCTTGAACCCTCGCCTCCTGCCGCGCACGGGGCGCCCGCCGCTTCGGAAGGAATCCATTTTTCCGACCAGCCGCAGTTCACGGTGGCGGGCCTCACCAATTGGACCTACGCGGGCGGCTACGGTTCCGACTCCCGGTTGCAAGCTTCAGAATCGCTCACCCAGGAAACGCGCACGCTCGGGGCGGGGCCGGTACAGCCAGGCTCGGCGGCGTCGGCGGCCCAACTGGACGAACTTCTCAAGGAGCGCGGAAACGTCCGTGCGGTGCTGGCCCATCACGAGACCGCCGAGCTCGATCAGCGCCTGGGCGACCTCGATGAGCGGCTCGGCAACCCGCTGGAAGCAGTGCGCGAATACGAGCGGGCGGTGCGTCTTGAACCGAGCGAGCGGAACTATTTCGACTGGGGAAGCGAGCTCCTCCTGCACCGCGCGAGCGGGCCGGCGGTTGAAGTCTTCACCCAGGGCCGCCTCGCATACCCGCGCTCGATGAGGATGCTGATGGGGCTGGGCGTGGCCTGCTACGCGCGCGGAGATTACGAGCAGGCGGTCCGCTGGCTCAGTGCCGCCGCCGACCTCGACCCGGCAGACCGACAGCCCTATCTCTTTCTGGGAAAGATGGAGAGCGCTTCGCCCACTCCCCTTGAAGGCGTGGACCGCCAGCTCGAGCGCTTCCTGCGCCTGCATCCTTCCGACGCCTGGGCCAATTATTATGCCAGCCTGAGCCGCTGGAAACGCCTGCGAGGCTCCCAAGACGCCGCCGGCATCGAGCAGGTTAAGCGCCTAGCGGACTGTGCCTTGGAGCTCGACCCACGCCTGGGAGAAGCCTGGATTTTGCGGGGCAACCTGGCCGCCCAAGCTCACGATTGGAATGCCGCGGTGCGAGCTTACCAGCAAGCGCTCCAGGCCGCTCCGCTACTGGAAGAGCCGCACTATCGCCTGGCTTTGGCCTATCGCCGGATGGGGTGGGAAGCGGACGCGCAGCGGGAAACAGGCATCTATGAACAAGAAAGCCGGGAGCGCGATGCGCAGGCGGAAGGGCGCCGCGAGGAAATCCAGCAGTTTGTGATTGTCTGGAAAGGCGAGGCCTCCAGCCGGGCGCCGCACTAATGCCTACGGAACTCGACTCCCAATTGTTGCGCAGCGTGCCCAAGGTGGTTTTGCACGAGCACCTGGACGGCGGGTTGCGCCTGGAAACCGTCATCCGAGCTGGCCAGCGACCCAAAGCTTCCCACGGCCGACCCAGCGGCCCTGGCGGTCTGGTTCCCGCGCGGCGCCAACCAGGGACGCCTGCCTAAATACTTGGGAGGCTTTCCCCGCACCATCGCGGTGCTGCAAACCGAAGAGGCGCCGGATCCTCCCGGAGATTTGCCACAGCAGGCACCCTCGCGACATCGAATTCCCAAAGATTACAGTGTCGTTGCAAAGCCAATCCTGGGCGGCTTGTATCACGAATACGGACTGGAGAGATTCGCAGCCTGAAAGCGGAACACGAAAGCGGCGGCGAGGAGTTTTTGCGGATCACATCTACCCAAACCCGCGTGATCTGTTGATGCGAATTTGGGTGACCAGCCTTACCGCTGGTTGTACGACTGATCATGTCGCGTTCGAAACTTAGGGACTTCTGCTCGCCGCGCAGATCGCCAAAACGAGTACAAATTCGTACAACTTGAGGGTTCCAAGGGTACTTTTGCGTGCTTTTTGGTTGCCAACCGTGCCGCTAAGTTCTATATTTAATGAGTGGGTGGTGTCTGTCACGCATGAGGCCGCAGGTTCGAGTCCCATTTGTTCCCGCCGTTGTTCGGGGCGCTCGGTCTGCAGTGACCTTTGGGCATGGCTCGACTAGATGGCCAATCCTGTCGGCCCACGGCACACATAATACACACAAATTCCAAATGCTCTCGCTGAAAACGCAAGGAAACGCAACCCCAGCCGCACCTAGTGCTTACTTGCAATGATAGACGATATATTGTATAGTGGCGGGCATGGCAAGGAGTGCGCCCGCAATCGGTTGTGGTCCGGAAGACCGGCGAGAACTGGCACGGTTGGCCGGGAGTCGGACCGAATCTCAACCGATGGTAGAACGAGCGCAGATCATCCTGGGCTGTTTGGCGGGTAAGCGGGTGAAAGAGGTCGCTCGCACTTGCCACACTCGCCCCAACACCGTCATCAAGTGGCGACAACGTTTTGTGCAGCAGGGCTTGGCCGGGTTGCGCGATGCGCCGCGGCCGGGCGCCAAGCCGGTTTATGGCGAGGACTTTCGCAAGCGAGTCTTGGCCTTGTTGGAACAACCCCCCCCTCCGGGTCAAGCTTCCTGGGACGGCCCCGCGGTGGCGGTGACGCTCCAGGGTTCGGTGCACGCGGTGTGGCGGGTGCTGCGCCAGCAGGGGATCTGCTTGCAGCGGCAACGCTCCTGGTGCGTCAGCACCGACAAAGAGTTTGCCGCCAAAGCGGCCGACATTGTGGGGCTGTACCTCGATCCCCCCGAGCAGGCGATAGTTATCTCGGTTGACGAAAAACCCAGCATCCAGGCCTTGGAACGAAAGACCGGCTACGTGGAAACCGACAACGGTAAGATCGTGCGCGCTTACAAGAGCACTTACAAGCGCCATGGGACGCTCAACCTGTTTGCCGCCTTGAGGGTCGCGACCGGGGAAGTCAAAACAGCATTCACCCAGCGCAAAAGGCGGGAGGAGTTTTTGCAGTTTATGGACCAGATTGTGGCGGAGACCTTGTCCGCGCAGGAATTGCACGTGATCTTGGACAATTATTGCACGCACAAGAAGTGCGACGCCTGGCTGGCCCAGCATCCCAACGTCCATTTCCACTTCACGCCCACCTCGGCCAGTTGGCTGAATCAAGTGGAAATTTGGTTCAGTATTTTGTCCCGCAAGGCCTTGCGTGGCCTGAGCGCCAAAAGCACCGCGGAGTTGCGCCAAGCCATTGAAGTATTCATTGCCGCTTACGGTAAACATGCAAAGCCCTTCAAGTGGAGGAAGCGTGAGGTGAAACGATCACAGCTTCGCAATACTATCGTTAATCTATGCAATTAAGCACTAGCTGGGAGATTCTTTCAGGTCCCTCATTGTCTTGGCTTTTTGGGCCATTTCCCTTGCCTTTTTCTGCTTGCCCTCGCGCCGATAGAGGTTGGACATGTTGGTGTACACCATGGCCAGGGTGAGAGCATTCGGTTTTGGCTGCTTGGCAAGAATCGTCAACGCGTCGGAAAATGTCCGTTCCGCTTCCGGGAACTTATCTTCCTCTGCATAGGCAACCCCCAAGTTGTTCAGGGACGTCACCACCGCGGGACTCTCCGGTCCGTACACTTTCTTCCTGATCGCTAGGGCCCGTTGATAGAGCAAATCTACGTTGATTTGCCTCGACTCCAGGACTAGAACTCCGGCAAGCCCGTCAAGGCTTTGGGCCACATCGGGGTGATTCGGCCCCAACACCTCCTCCCGTATGGCAAGCGCGCGCTTATAAAGGGGCTCGGCCTCGGCGTATTTTTTTCCCGACCGATAAAGCTCTGCAAGGTTGTTCAGGCAGGAGGCCACATCGGGGTGATTCGGCCCCAAGGATTTTTCCGTAATGGAGAGCGAACGCAGATACATCGGCTCAGCCTCTGAATATCGACCCTCCAGACCGTACAGAGCTGCCAGATTGTTGAGGGAGTTGCCCACCTCAGGATGCTCGGGTCCAAAGGCTGCTTCCCGAATCGACAATGCCCGCTTGAGGAGCGATTCACCCTCCGCGTATTTCCCTTGACGGACATACAGAGCGGCCAGGTTATTGAGGCTGGGTGCAAGTGCCGGATCACCCGGTCTTAAGGTTTTTTCCTTAATGAAGAGAGCTCGCTGGTAGAGCGGCTCGGCATCCGCGATCTTGCCCTGCTCCCAATAAAGTGCCCCCAGGTTGTTCAGCGTGCTGCCTACGTCGGGGTGCTGCGGCCCCAGGATTTTCTCGAGCAGGGCGAGGCACTGCCGGTAAAGCGGTTCGGCCTCCCCATAGCGGCTTTGGTATTGGTACAATGCCGCCAGATTGTTCAGCGCCGTGGCCTTATCTGTGGCTGTTGAGTCATCGCCCTTCTCCCAGATGCCCAGGGCACGTTTGAAAAGGGACTCCGCCTCCGTATACTTGGCCTCGCGAACGTAAAGTTCAGCCAAATTGTTCAGGGTCATGCCCAATCGATGATCAAAGAGTCCGAATGATTCCGCTTCTTTTTCCGCTTGGACATATTGCGACTCCGCTTCGCGGTATTGTTGTTGCCCGACGGCCCGTTCGGCCGCATTGATCGCGTCGTCCCAATGGTTCGTCTGCCCATACGCCATACCAGGTACGGTAGCGATATAGAATGCCCACAAGATGTGCTTTCGCATTCGGCGCTCCTGAAGACCGTTTGCTCTGAAGGCCGGTGACGCGAGGAATCGGGCGACGTCAATGAGGCAGGGCAGGGACTTTGCCCACTCCCCGTGGTCACTATTCAGGCGGCGCAAATCCGGCACAATGCTGGATTGGTCTCCAACCCGCCACAAAAATGCATGTTACATAAAAGTTACATGTCAGTCAAAGGTTCGTTAATTCTTTGGCAGGCGAGAGGGAGGAATGGTCGGGATGTTTTGTCACTGCCGCTCGAGGCAGCGATCCATTTTGCAGGGTTCCGGTCTGAATCCGCACGAACAATCTTGGCGGAATTCCTTCCCGGGGAGATGCTGGAAACGGAGCTGTCAATAATTTCCAGTCAGCTGCTGCCAAGCGCCACCCGTTTGGGAACTGGCGGAAACTGTCCTTTCGGTCAGTGGCGGCTGTGGGGTGATGGGTAAGACCGTCATAGGGTTTTGAAGCGGGAATGGATTCCGTTCGTGAGGGGACCGTACGCCTTTACCGCCTCGCCTGGCAGACGGGACGGAAAGCAAGAAGTCTCCTGCGATCCGCGATCTGTACAGTTACAGCTATCTCCGCTTCGGTCCACGAGCTTTCCCGCGAGCCATTCGTCGTCATGCAGATGCGGCCCTCATTCCAGTCGGTCACTGCAGTCACCGTGGCTTGGATCCCTTGCTTTGGTCATCCACTTCCTCGAAGCATTCGTCCAGGATGTCGAGAGCCCTGTCCATCTCGGCCTTGGTGATGGTCGCGGGTGGTGTGAGTGTAAGGACGTTTCCCATGCTTATCTTAAAGCTCAGACCCTTGGCCAGGGCGCTGTACATGATCTGCTCCGCCACATCCCGGGCGCGCTCCCGCGTCTCCCGGTTCTTGACCAACTCCACGCCCAATAGTAATCCCAGTCCTCGAACGCTGCCGATGATCTCATGTGCATCCATCATGCGCTTCAGTCGTCCCAGGGCATAGCCGCCGATTTCTTTGGCATTTACGATCAGCCCTTGGTCCTGCAAGCATTCGATCGTGGCCAAAGCTGCCGCACAAGCCACCGGATTCTTCTCGTGCGTGTAATGGCCCAAGGAACGGTCTGGGGCCACGTTCAGTCCCTCGCGGGCAATCAGAGCGGCCAGAGGGAAAATCCCGCCGCCCAACCCCTTACCGATGACGAGCATGTCGGGGACAACGCCATAATGCTCGCAAGCAAACATCTTCCCCGTCCGGCCCAGGAAGGTGGTGACTTCGTCCAGGATTAACAACGCACCATGATGATCGCACGCAGCCCGGATGGCCTTCCAATATTCCGGGGGTGGGATGTAGGGAGTGCTCCGTACGGTTTCCGAGATAACCGCTCCCACATCGCCTTCCTTCTCAAGCACGTATTCGAGATACCGGGCACACTTGAGGTTGCATTCGGTTCCGCATTCCCAGGGGCAGTGAGCAGGGTCTGGAGGTGGAACGTGCTCGGTGCCTGGAAGCAACGGACCCATACCCCTCCGAAAGGTTGCCTGGCCGCCGATGGATATCACGTCCAGCGACGCCCCATGGAATGAATCCCACATGGAAATGGTCTTGAATCTCCCGGTTGCCGCCCGTGCCAACTTGAGAGCCATTCCTATCGCGACGGTGCCTCCCGGCGCGAAGAGGACTCGGTTCAAATCTCCCGGCGCCAACTCCACCAACTTTTTGGCCAGTTTGATCGCTGGAATATTGGTATACCGGCGGGTACAAAACGTGAGATCGTCCATTTGAGCCTTGATGGCCTCGATCACCTGGCGGTTACTAAAGCCCACTTGGTGGACGCTGTTCCCGTGAAAATCCATGTAACGCCTTCCCTGGATGTCTTCGATATAGATTCCATCACAATGGGAGAGGACGTTCAGGCATGGCGTTGACAGGGATTGATGAAGAAAGTACTTGGCATCTTCATTGAGCCATCGCTCGGTCTCGGCATCGATGTTCTTCCGCGCCCAATCCTGTCGTCGGGGAGAGATGTTTAAATCTCCCTCCGACCTGTACTTGGCTGGGTCGTCCTTTGCGCTGGGCATGTTGATCTGTCTCCTGGCTTTGTGTTGGTATGGCGCGACCGGCGGTTCCGTCTAGAGTACCACATCGGTTTCTGCCGGAGGATAGCTCTTGACGAAATTAACCTGAGTGGCCACCGCGCCTGGGGACGTGTAATTCCAGCGTGTCGCCAGCATCGCACCCGCAATCAAGGAAAGTACCACGAAGAGGTAGAAGAGAACATCCCAACTGTAGTGTGCCGTGACGAAAGCGACGACGAAGGGAGACAAGATCATGCCCAGGTGTCCGATGCCGTCGATGAAACCCGACGCGGTGGCGGCGCCTTCTTTGGAACCGACGTCCTGAGCGGCCGCGCCCGACATCAACGTGTCAGGACCGTAGGTCATGATGCCGACCAGCGAAATGCCGATAGCGTTCCAGAGGTGCCCCATGGCGCTGAGTTTCGGCAGGATGAGACTGGTCAGGGCGAGTCCCCAGAGCATCAGCGCTCCTACCGGAAAGCGGCGGGAGGCAAAGAGCTTTTCGGAAGCGTAGCCGGCCACGATGGCCCCGAGAAAGCCCACCAGTTCGTAAAGCGAAGATGTGTAGCCCGCGTCTTGCACGGAATACTTCAGATGCTGGGTCATGTAAAGCGGCAGCCAGAAAAGGAAAGCATACCGCGTGAGGATCAGGAAGAAGTACATGGACCCGATCAGCCACAAAGTGGGCTCGGAGAGGACCTCGCGCACCGCCGATCGAGATGCGCTGGTGGAGGTGGAGGCGGAGGAAACGGCCACGCCCGAGGGGGGGATCACGAGATTCTCTTCCACGTCCGGAAGGCCGACCTCGGAGGGGTTGTTTCGCACGAAGAAGACATAGATGAGGGTAATGACCAGCAGCAGTAAGGCAGGCATCCAGAATCCGCGTCGCCAACCCCAGCGCGGAACCAGCCACACGCTGGTGGCGACGAACGTGGCAAATATGGTGGCCAGGGATCCACCCAGCACGTAATTGGTGCACCACCACCCCATGACCACACCCCGTTCCGTAAGGCCAAACCAGCAGGCCATGGTTTTTACCAGTCCTGACCAGCCGGTGGATTGTCCGGCGCCAGCCAGGCAAGCCAGGAGGATCAGCCACCCGAGCGATGACCCAAAGCCCAGTAGCATGTTGGCGCCGACCACGACGAAGAGTCCCGTGCCGACCACCACTCGTGTCCCGAAACGGTCGGAAAGAAGGCCGCAAACAAACTGGCCGATGGTGTAAAAGAGGCTGTAGCCGAAGACAAAGTTCGCCAACTGGGCGTTGGTGTACCCACGATCTTGTTGGAGCAGCGGCATCACCACGCTGATGTTCTTGCGGCAGAGGTAAAACCCCGCATAGGTGACCCAAGTAATGATGAAAATACGCCATCGCCAGTACCTGGCAGATAGATCGGGAGGGGCGGCGTTCGCAGGTACGTTGGGCATAACTTCGGTCAGGGAATAGTCCATAGAGCCCTTCGAGGTGAGGATTTGCGTGAGTTGGGCACAGGAGCTTCGCCGAGGCCAAAAGGAGTAGCGGGTTCCCCGCATCGTGAGGAACCCGCTCTCCTTGAAGCTACTGTTAAGTCTTCGACTTCAGGTCATTCGCCCGCTGCCTTGTGTCCGTGGTGCTCGACGTGCAGTTTGGCGGCTTCGGCGGCGTGGTGGGTTGCGTGGTGCGCGTGTCCTTGCGCGGTGTGGGCGTGGTGAGCGGCTGCCTCGTGATCACCAGCCTCGTGATGCCGGGCGGCTTCGCGATGGTGCATCGCCGCGTGCTCGTGGTGTTCCGCTGCTTTGTGATGGTGCTCTGCTGCCTCTCTAGACATGATCGCCCCCCTTTAAAGCTTGTGGAGTGTGCCTACGGCTCTACACGCTAAGGCGCGTTTGTTAAGGCAATGTGAGCAATGGATGAAGCTTCCAGCAGGTGCGGAAACCGGTTACGCACGCCTGGCGGTCTTGTTACGTCTAAATCACGGTGGTTTCACATTAGCATAACCTGCCGTAACCATACTTAACCTGACAGATAGCCAATGTCCGGATTCTTCACAGCAACTGGACACACTTAGGGACTAACGGAAGGTGATGCTGATGCCGTTCCCTTCCCGGCCCAAGGGTAGTGGCGTGGTTTGCCATGGGCAGTTTCCGGCCGGGGAGCGATTCCGTTTCTGCCACCGGCTTCTCCCTGTGCGACGAAAGTCTAACAAAACTAAAATGGAGGGAAAATGAAGACTTGTTTCTCGACCGTGACACACACCTGGCAAGCGGCTGCTTTAGGGCTCGCGGCCGTGCTGCTTCTCAGCAACATCCCGGCGTTCGCCCAGTCTACTTACGGGACCATCCTCGGCACCGTCACCGATGCCACTGGTGCGGTGGTGCCTAATGCGAAGATAAACGTGCAAGACCAGGCGACCGGTGTGGAGCGAAGTTCTCCCACCGATAACAATGGCGACTATCTTTTTGTGAACCTGGATCCGGGCATCTACACGATCACGGCTTCCGCCACGAACTTTACGACCGTGAAGAACGAAGGCGTCATTCTTCCCGCCCGCGAAAGCGTGCGCTCAGATTTCAAGCTGCAAGTTCAAAGTGCCAACCAGCAAATCGAGGTCACTTCCCGGCAGGAGGTGGTCAGCGTAGATCTTACGGAGTCGAGTTCGATGTCGGGCAACGAAATCGAGTCCTTGCCCTTGAATTTCCGCGCTACCAATGCTCCCAGCCCTATCAATATCGCGACGCTGTCCCCTGGCGTTAACGAAGACCCGGGCGGGAACCTGACCTTTTCCGGGCAATTGCCGACGGCAACGTCGTTCACTCTCGATGGCACTTCGGTACAGTTGGTCCGCTATGGGGGTCCGACTCGCGACCTGTTTCCGTCGGTCGAGGGTATCTCGGAGTTCCGCGTCAACACGGCGGGCAACAGTGCTGAATACGCGCAACCCACGGACCTGACCGTGGTCACCAAAAGCGGCACCAATCAATTGCATGGCAGCGCCTTTTGGTACTTCCAGCGCAAAGATTGGAACTCCCAAGACCCCATTGCCAACTACAACCCGTCACTCAACGCGAACACTTTCGGCGGGTCGATCGGTGGGCCCATCATCAAGGACAAAACCTTTTTCTACTTCGACTATGAAGGTGTGCGTTTAGCCCAGGATTCTCTGATCGACACGCAAACCGTCCCGGCCGCATGGGCCCAAGGAGACTTCTCCGGGGTTCCGGGCCTGACCCTGACAAACCCCACCGGACCGGCATTTCCCGGCAACAACACGATTCCCACCATCGACCCGCGGGCGGCCCTGATCCTCAAGGACTTTTTCCCTACGCCCACCGGCAGTAGCAACAACATTGATTCGACTGGCAACAATCTGGTCACGACCATGCCAGGCAACTACTCCTTGGACGGCTACGACGGGCGCCTTGACCACGTCTTCAGCTCTAACCACCGCATCTATGGCCGGGTCACCCAGAAGGGCATCAGCAGCACCGGTACGGACGGGACAGCCGCAACCGGCGCGCTAGGAGCCACCGGCGACACGAGCTACAATCCCCTGATGGGGACTTTCTCCACCCTAACCGATGCTACCAACGTTGCCATCTCCTACAATTGGGTCATCCGGCCCGATCTGATGAATGAATTGCGAGGCGGGTGGACGCGTGCCAACTTCAATTACACTTATCCGCAGGCTCTGCAAGGGAACGCGATCATTCAGCAACTGGGCATCACCGGCCTGCCCGGCCCGCCCAAGAACGGGTTGGGCGGCGTGCCCGTCTTCTACATGGGGAACCTGTTGGGCGGCGCCACGAACCAATATGGGCACCCGCGGATCGAAGGGAACGGCATCTGGGAAGTGGGCGATAACCTGACCTGGATTCGCGGCCGCTTTACTTCCAAGTTCGGCTTCGATTTCCGGCGTCTGAATTACCGTGATAATATCACCTTTGAAAACGGTGACGAGTACGGGGACTACACCATCGCAGGCGGGTACACCTGTTCCGGGGCGGAGCTTGCCTCTTACCCCGATGCTTGTGCCGTGGCGGGATTGCTCCAAGGGGATGTGGATGAGGCCAACCAGGCGCAGAACGGGCCGGACGGCAAACCTTTCGGATACCACTACTCCGGCTTTGCCCAGACGGAGTGGAAGGCAAGGCCCAACCTGAGCGTGACCGCCGGTCTCCGCTACGAAATTAACACCCCCTTCCAAGATGCCACCAACCAGCTTGGCAACTTTCGTTACCAGGTTCCGGGCGGCGAGTTGGTCATCAACCCCAACGAGAATGTCAGTCCTGCTTGGAAAGAGGCTGTCGGCGACACTCCTTTTGTGCTCGCCAGTTCAGTAGGCCTCGGACCTGGGCTGCGTTACACCTATTGGGATAACATTCAACCGCGGCTGGGCTTCGTCTGGATGCCGACCTCCAGTCATAACACCGTCGTGCGTGCTTCCTCAGGAATCTACTCGGTGCCGGTCCTGGGAGCGGTGCTGTATTCCTTGCTGGGTGTCGATACCAGTAACTATGGGAGCTATAACCCGACCATTTCCACTCCCATCCTGAATTTCAGTAACGTATTCTCCGGGACGCCGGGCGTTTCTTCTTTTCCCGGCTACCGCCGTGCCAACCAATGGAATCTGAAGGACCCGCGGGTTTACCAGTGGAATGCCGCGTTTGAACAGAACCTCGGTTTCCAGACGTTGCTACGGCTCAGCTACACGGGGTCGCACGCGGTGGACCTGATCTATAGCCCCGACATGAACCAGGTGACCCCGAACACGGCGTCTTACACAGAGCCTGACGGCAAGATCATATATGGATACGCCGCTCTGACCGCCACCCCCGCACTGCGCCAGCAGAACCTGAAGTATCCCAACTTCTTCGAGGTTCTGACCCGCAACAACGGACCGAGCGATAAGTATGAGGCGTTCATGGTCGAGTTAAACCGGCGCTTTGCGAAAGGGCTGAGTTTCAACAACAGCTACACCCTATCCACGAATAAGACCAACGCGCTGGGTACGGCTCCGAATTCGGCCATTGGTACGGGCGGGCAAGGCGACAATGGCGCCAACGTCAACAATATTTACGACATCGTTTCCGGCATGGGAAACGCCTACTATGATCCGGCCAATAGTTTCATCAGTACGGTGGTGTACGACCTGCCGTTCGGCCGCGGCAAGACCTACTATGGCAGTGCCAGCCGTGCCGCTGACCTCGCCATCGGCGGCTGGAGCGTCACCGGGATCCTCTTCCTCCGTTCGGGCTTCTGGGAGACTCCCTACTACCCGAGCACCACGTATGACTCTTCCGGTACCGACCCCCACGAGCGCTCTGTGAAGCAGCAACGTCCGGACTGCGGCGGAGGGAGCGGTTACCTTTCCAATCCCACCACTTCCGCCTTCTTCAATGTGGCCGCTTACAACATCCCCGACCATCCGACGGACCAGTTCGGCACGGCCGAGCCCATCGGTCGGTTCGGCAACTGCGGCGTGGGAATTCTGGAAGGGCCGCATACCGTCACCTTCTCCATGTCCACGGGCAAGACGTTCCAGGTGACCGAGCGCTTCGGTATTCGCTACGAGGCGCAATTCTCCAATCTATTCAACATCCTGAACTGGGGTGAGCCGAACATGAACATTACCAGCAGCTTTGGGCAAATCACCAACGCCCAGGCTGTTTCGCAGGCTGGGCCACGCACTATCCAGATGTCGCTGCGCTTCCAGTTCTAGCGCAGAGGGGAAGCATCCGCGGCGCCGACGGCTATCAGTCCGCCGGCGCCTCTTCCCCATCTCGGAGATAAAGCCACAGTGAGTCAGCAAAAACTTCTTTTTACCCCTGGTCCCTTGAACACCAGCGAAAACGTCAAGCGCGCCATGCTCCGGGACTTGGGCTCGCGCGACACAGAATTCCTCGATATCGTGCGGAACATCCGGCGCCGATTGCTGGAGCTGGGCCAGGTCCCGGGGAGCGATTATGCGGCCGTTTTAATGCAGGGCTCCGGCACATTTGCGGTCGAGTCCGTCATCTCCTCCGTGATTCCGCGGGGCGGAAAGCTGCTGGTTTTGATCAACGGCGCTTACGGACATCGCATGGCCAAGATCGCTCGGACCTTGGGCATTACCACGGAAACCCTCGTTTTCCCCGAATCGCGCCCGGTTGATCCCGCCGCCGTACGCCCCGCTCTCGCGAGTGATGGGAAGATCACCCACGTCGGCCTCATCCACTGCGAGACCACCACGGGAATGCTGAACCCGCTGGCAGAAATTGGCGGGGTGGTGAAGGAATGCGGACGCGTCTTTCTGGTGGACGCCATGAGCAGCTTCGGGGGCATCCCCATTGAGCTTTCCGGGTGCGGCGTCGACTTTCTGGTTTCCTCGGCGAACAAATGCATTCAGGGAGTTCCCGGCTTCGGATTTGCGCTTACCCGGCGCGACCTCTTGATTGCCGCCGAGGGGTGCGCCCGCAGTCTCAGCCTGGACCTTGTCGCCCAGTGGAAGGGCCAGGAGTCGGACGGCCAATTCCGCTTTACTCCCCCGACGCACGTTCTGCTCGCCTTCTGGCAGGCCCTCGAGGAACTTGCGGCGGAAGGTGGAGTCATCGGCCGGGCGGCGCGCTACTCCGCCAACCAACAGGTTCTTCTGTCAGGCATGACTGCGCTGGGGTTTGACGCTTACTTGGCGCCCGAGCATCAGAGCAACATCATTACTTCCTTTCTTTATCCCGCCCACCCGAACTTCGAATTCCGGCAGTTCTACGAACGCCTGAGCGAGCAGGGGCTGGTAATTTATCCCGGCAAGGTGAGTGACGCAAATTGCTTCCGCATCGGGACCATCGGACACCTGTTTCCCGACGATGTGCGATCCCTGGTGGCCGCCATCCGCAGGACGCTTGAAGCCATGCAGATTGACTCTCCCCGTGCCGCGAAGGCATGGGGCCGAACAAGGGGAGGAACATAAAAATGCCATCGCGAAAGCACCCGTCGTATCAAGGCCCCGTGCGCGCCGTTATCTTTGACTGGGCGGGGACAACGGTGGACTACGGCAGCCGGGCTCCGGTGAACGCTTTTGTCGAACTCTTCCGCCGCCACGGAGTGACAGTTACTGCCGAACAGGCGCGGGGGCCCATGGGCTCGCACAAGAAGGACCACGTGCGCCTGATTCTGACCATGGAACCGGTGGCGCAGCAGTGGAAGCAAAAAAGCGGCCGCGATGCCTCGGCGGAAGACATCGAGACGCTCTATCAGGAGTTCATCCCGCTACAGACGGAGGTGATCAACCGCCACACGGACGTCATCCCCGGTGTGGCTGAAGCCGTCAAGATATTGCGCCAACAGGGCATCGTTTTTGGGGCCACCACCGGCTATACCCGCGGCATGATGACCCAACTTCTGGCGGAAGCCGCCGCGGCAGGCTTTTCTCCGGAAGCAGCCGTGTGCGCCGACGAGGCCCCTGCCGGTCGCCCCGCGCCCTGGATGGCGATTACGGCGGCCATGCAGCTTGGTGTTTACCCCCTGCAAGCGTGTGTGAAGGTGGGTGATACGCTTGTGGATATTGCCGAGGGGCTGAACGCTGGCATGTGGACCGTGGGCATTACCAAAACCGGTAACGAGATTGGACTCTCCGAGGCCGAGGTGAACGCGCTACCGGCGCCCGAATTGGCTTCCCGGCTTAGAGCCGCTTCCAAACGTCTGCTTCAGGCTGGTGCGCACTTTGTCATTCCGGAAGTCGCAAATTTGCCCGCCATCATCACCGAAATCAATGAACGCCTGGCGCGCGGCGAAAGACCGTGAGGGAGGCCGAGCCAGCGGAAGTGCGCCTGGGCGAGCCCTACAGAAAGAGGTGTGGAGGGGGTGAGATACCAGAGACAGTGTCTGTCGACCGTCGTGTTGGCGGTTGCTCGCGGAATGAACCCCAGCGGCCTTTCCACACACCTCACCACCCTGTTGCATCATGAGCAAGGAGCTCGGAAATGAAGACTCAGCCGAAGTTCGAAAATCTACCAGCCGATAGCGGGTGTGCCGACGCGTTTAGATACTGCGGGTCAAAGCGCTGGAAATTCAGACGGCAGTGAGGGCACGTAACTGTCGGTAAACATTACGCCGTTACTCGCGATCAATCCCAGCCAGTGCTATGCCAGCACAAACTTCCTCGAAGCGGACTTGAACGAAGCCGCCCGTGCGGCGGACGCTACGCGTGCGTGATGCCCAGCGCCGGTCTGGCAACGCTTGGCGCAACGGATGACGGCAGAACTGACCCCCGATCCGATCTGGGTCATCGACGACACGGGGTTTTCCCAAGCAGGGCACCACTCGGTGGGAGTGGCGCGGCAGTATTCGGGCACGCAGGGCTAGACCGCCAATTGCCAGGTGGCGGTGAGCCTGCATGAGGTGGGAACAGAAGGCCGTACCATCCTGGACTGGCGGCTCTACTTGCCGGAAAGCTGGACGCAGGATCCCGCGCGGCGCGCCGCCGCCGGCATCCCCGCCGCGGTGAGGTTCCAGACCAAGTGGCAACTGGCGCTGGAGTTGATCGACGAGGCGCGGGCGGGGGGTCTGCGCTCGGGGGTGGTGCTGGCGGACGCCGGCTACGGGGAAGCCACGGAATTCCGGGCGGGACTGGAGACTCGCCAGCTTCCTTATGCGGTGGGCATTCCTTCCACCGTGCAGGGGTGGATGAAACCGCCCCGCTTGCGGAAAAGGCGGGGGCGAGGACGCCGGCCGGCGGTTTACCATTACGACGAGCAGCGGCCGGGCGCCTGCAGTGGGGCGATCTCGATTGGGATAACCTGACGTTATTCGTCAGGAGAAGCGCTACGGGTAAGCACATTTACGAAACCAAGACGGAAGGGTCCTCTAAACCCATACCTCTCGACCCCAATTTGGCGGAGGCGCTCCTAGGCCATAGGGAGCGCTCCCCATACAAGGGGCCAACGGACTTCGTTTTCGCCGGGGAGTCTGGGCGGCCTCGTTGGAGGGGCATTCTACTTACCGATCACATCAAGCCCGCTGCCGAGAAGGCGGGGATCGGCAAGATCGGATGGCACACGTTCAGGCACACATTCTCAACTCTGGTGCACAGTATGGGGACGGACTTGGCCGTACAAAAGGAGCTTTTGCGGCACGCGGACATTAAGACAACAATGAACATCTACACGCAGGCTATCGCTCCGGCCAAGCGGAAAGCCATTAGGAAACTCACCAAAAAGCTATTTGAGGCATGAAGTGGTACGAAGTGGTACTTTCTCAGTTCGGATAATTCCCTGTAACCTATTGAAAATATTGGTACGCCCGGGGTGATTCGAACACCCGACCCCTTGCTTCGTAGGCAAGTGCTCTATCCAGCTGAGCTACGGGCGCACGCGGTGTGGTCCGGCGTGGAAAGCGCTCGCTTCCCACCCCCTCTATAGTCTGGCACGGGTACGGCATCGTGTCAATCCTGTGCACACTTCGGTAATGGTGCGGTTCGATTCTTGCCGCGGCGGCCCCTGACCTCCGAACCAGAGAGCGCCTGGCAATGGGGTGGTTCCCCCTAAAGCGGGGCGGGCGCCGATCGCCGCTACACCAAACTGTGCCACTCGCCAGACTCTTCCCCCCAGTCCCCTCGGGTAATCTTTATGGTATAGTCGCGGGGAATCCGGAAGGGATGGCATCCATGCCTATCGTCGAGAAAGTCGAGAAGGATCTGGTGGCGGCCCTCAAAGCGCAGGAAACGCTCAAGCTTTCCGTGCTGCGCATGATGAAAGCCGCTCTGATGAACAAGAAAGTCGAACTGGGAAAAGCCGTTGACGACCCGGAAGCGCTGGCGGTGCTGCGGACCCTTGCCAAGCAGCGCCGCGAGTCCGTCGAGGCCTTTCGCAAAGGCGGAAGAGACGACTTGGCGGATAAGGAAGAGGCCGAAATCAAAATCGTGGAAGCCTATCTGCCGGCGGCGGCGAGTGAAGAGGAAATCGATGCGGCAGTAGCGGCCGCAATCGCGGAGACCGGCGCCAGCACAGCGAAGGATCTCGGCAAGGCCATGAAAGCGACCATGGCCAAGCTGGCCGGCAAAAACGCCGACGGTAAGCGCGTGAGCGAGAAGGTGCGGGCCAAGTTAGGTACGTGAGCCCGCGAAAATAAAATCCAGGTGCGGAGTTTGCTGTAGCAGCGGTCTCCGAGCGCCGAATCATCGATCGGAGATCGACGCTACAGGCCGGCGGTCAGAGACCGCCGCTACGACATTCAAAACCGTGGCTAAGCAATGAGTGTTATCGCTAAAGGTGATGACGATGCCTGCTGAATCTGCTGAAAAACCCCAGGAAACCACGTTTCGTCCTTATATACCGCCGGAAGCACATGCCCGGGAGTTGACCTGGCGCGCAGTGATTATTGGCGCGTTGCTGGGAATTGTCTTTGGCGCGGTCACTGTTTACCTTGCCTTGACTGCCGGACTCACCGTCAGCGCTTCGATCCCTGTGGCGGTGCTTTCCATCAGCATCTTCAAATGGATCGGCAAGTCGACCATCCTCGAAAACAATATCGTCCAGACGACGGGCTCGGCGGGTGAATCAATTGCTGCGGGCGTGGTCTTCACCTTGCCGGCGCTGATCTTTCTTGGTTACTCGCTCGATTTGCCGGAGATTCCCCGCGTGCTGCTGCTGGCGTTGGCGGGGGCCCTGCTAGGCATCCTCTTCATGATCCCGCTGCGGCACCAGTTGAACGTGGTGGAGCACGGCACGCTGACCTATCCTGAGGGCACTGCCTGCGCCGACGTCCTGATCGCGGGCGAGAAGGGCGGCAGCTTTGCCGGCAAGGTTTTCGGCGGCTTCGGCATCGGCTTGGTTTACAAGCTGCTGAACGAGGCGGGGCGCTTCTGGCTGCCACGACCTATCTACCAACCCGGCTGGTACCCGGGTGCGACGCTGGCCGCTTCGGTGACGCCCGAATACCTGGGCGTGGGTTACATCATCGGCCCGCGCACGGCCGGAATGATCTTCGGCGGCGGCGTGCTCTCCTGGCTAGTCGTGATCCCCATGATCAAGTTCTTCGGCGGTGGCTTGCCCGGTGCAATTTTCCCCGGAACGGTCCCCATTCATGACATGGACGCTTTCGCAATGTGGGCGGCCTACATCAAGCCGATCGGCGCCGGCGCCGTGGCCACCGCGGGACTCTTCACCCTGGGCCGCACGGTGCCGACCATCGTGCGGGCGCTGCGGAGCTCGATTCGTCAGTTAGGACAGGCGAAAGGCGCGCGGGTTGCCACGATTCGAACCGAAGAGGAGTTGCCGGGCACGGTGATCTTTGGCGGCTCGATTCTGCTGGTGCTGGTGGTCTGGGGGCTGATCGCTCTGCGTATCAATCCTGGCCACCTCGGCGGCAACCTGATTGCTGCGATTCTCGTGGTGGTCTTCGGTTTCCTCTTTGTTACCGTCTCGGCACGCATCGTGGGACTGATCGGGGCCTCCGCCAATCCCATTTCGGGCATGACCATTGCAACCCTGATGCTGACAGCCATGCTGTTTGTCGCCGCGGGTTGGACATCCGGCGCCTATCCGGCGGTGGCGCTCTCCATCGGCGGCATCGTATGCATTGCCGCGGCGGTGGGCGGCGCAACGTCGCAATCCTTGAAAACCGGCTTCCTGGTGGGCGCCACGCCGCGGCGCGCGGAAATTGCCATGATCGTCGGTGCGCTCACCTCCGTTCTGGTAATTGGATTCACCCTGGTCTTGCTGAACCGCGCATACACGCGCGTGCAACCGCTGGTGGTGGAAAACGTCGAGCTGACGTCCGAAATGAAAGTCGTCGGTGACGTCACCGAGAACGGCAAGAGCTATGAGCTAATCAACATCATCGGATCGCACCGGATACCCGACGGCCGGTACTTCTACGACCCAGCCGCAAAGCGCATTGAGTACCAGCGGCGCGAGGGCATCGGGTCGGAGCGCCTGCCTGCGCCTCAAGCTCTGCTGATGAGTACGGTGATCAACGGCATCCTTCGCCAGAGCCTCCCCTGGGGACTGGTGTTGCTCGGCGTCTTCATAGTGGTGACCCTGGAACTCTGCGGGGTGCGCTCGCTGGCCTTTGCCGTAGGGTCCTACCTGCCCATTTCCACGACCGCCCCGATTTTCGCCGGTGGCGTGGTGAGTTGGCTGCTCCAAGTCGTCACCAAACGCCAGGAAGGCGAAGTTTCCAGCGGCGCGCTGTTCGCTGCTGGGCTGATCGCCGGCGGCTCCATCGGCGGCTTGGTACTCGCCGCGCTCGTAGGATTCGACGCCGACAAGAAAGTTGCGCTCGGGACCCGGCATTGGCCCGGGCTCGCCAACTCCAGTGTCTTCGGCTTGCTGATTTTTCTGGCCATGGCCGGGTGCCTGTTCGCCGTCGGACGCAAGAAATTGAAGTAGGGCCGAAAAGCGTTCGGCCCGGGACCAGCGCCGCTGGCTCAATGAGAATTTCACCACAGAGGCACAGAGGTCACGGAGAACAGGCACAGATAAAAACTGAGGGTCAACAAGCTGGGGAACCGGAATTCCTTCCAGCGTAGGTTGAAGTACTTTTCTCTGTGGTCTCTGTGCGCTCCGTGGTGAACATTTCGTTCGGCAGCATCACCCGCCACGAATCCTGCCTCTTGTGGTACGCTTCTAGGGATGTCGCGTTATCGCCAAGCCGCATACTCGTTCGGGCCACCGCTCACGCCGATGGTCAAGAAGCTGATCATCATCACGAGTGCGGCTTTTGTTCTCACTTATGTCCCCCTCCAAATTTTCCATTCGGAAGTTTTTAATTACCCCTTTGAATGGTTCGCGCTCCAGCCGGACCTGGTAATTCATAAGTTTTACGTTTGGCAACTGGTGACTTACTTGTTCCTCCACGGGGGATGGTTCCACATCATCTTCAACATGTTCGCGTTGTGGATGTTTGGGTCAGACCTCGAGAGCCTGTGGGGGGGCAAGAAGTTTCTCTTTTACTATTTCCTTACCGGCGTCGGCGCTGGAATTCTGGATGTGACCCTGAACGCGCTCTTCCGGCCCGGAATGCCGTCGGCCACTATCGGTTGTTCCGGCGCTGTATATGGACTACTGCTGGCGTATGGGATGCTCTTTCCCGAGCGACTCATCTATCTCTACATGATTATCCCCATCAAGGCCAAGTGGTTTGCGCTCATTATGGGAGTGATCGAATTCGTAAGCTCGTTCGGCGGCCCCGGCTCCGGCGTCAGCCACTTTGCGCACCTGGGCGGAATGCTCTTTGGGTACCTCTACCTGCGTGGCTGGTCTCTTCCTTATCGCTGGCAACTTCAGTACCACGAATGGCGGCGCGCCCAGTTGCGCAAGAAATTCGAAGTGTACATGCGCGACCAGGAGAAGAAAGACAAGCACGGGCGCTGGGTAAACTAAAGCGGCGGCAGAAGGCGCCTCTGTTACCTCCGTCTTTTTCCCCCACCCAACGTAATTACCCCCCATTGACAGCGCGGCGCTCCTAGTGCTAATTTCCAGTGCGTTGTTGGTGTTTTGACAACGCGAGTTCCTGCGGTGCCCCGTTTGAGCAACGGGGAAAAAGGAAAGGCCGTTAAAATCGGCCGCGGTCCCGCCACTGTGATCGGCGAGCCGCACCCTCCCAGTCCGCCAGCCGACGGACGGCCACTGTTCTGCCCTGCGCAGAAGGGGAAGGCTGAGGATGCGGTGATGACCCGAAAGCCAGGAAACCTGCCCGGGAACTTTCACTCAACCTAACTCTTCGACGGAAAGAGTCCTGGGGAAGACTGCGAAGCCTTCCGATTCCGCCTTGAGGGATAGGAAGGCTTTTTCATTTTCGCCTCCTTCCTGGGATTCCTTCCGCCTGCCCCGTCGTGAGAACGGGGAGAAGGAGTCTTCTGTGAGGCAGTATAATCTCAAGACCCGGGACGCGCGCTTGCGAGCCCCGGCTATTCCCGTTAAAAGCAAAATCTCTTCCCACCCGGCCGCTTGGCCGCCCCTTCTGCTGGGCGCGCTTTTCGTGCTCCTTTCAGCAAGCGCCGCGCAGGCGGGAACGCTCACGGGAACCGTACTCGACCCCAGCGGCCGCCCAGTTCCGCAAGCACGCGTGACCCTGCTCAGATCCCTGGTGGTCCTCGACGAACGGCAAACCGACTCGCAGGGAAGCTTCAAGTTTGGCGCCCTCGCCGATGGAAAGTACCAACTGGTAGCGAGTGCGCCCGGACTTGCTTCCCCGCAAGTGGAAGTGGACATTCGCAGAGCGGAGGTCCACACCCTCGATCTGCACTTACAATTGAGCGCCGTGCAGCAGCAAGTGGTGGTTTCAGCCGCGCTGAGAGACTCGTTGGTATCGGAAGTGGGTTCCTCCGTCTCTGTGGTCTCTGGGCAGGACATCAACGATCGCGCCGCGCAAAACGTGCTGGATGTCCTGAGCGGAATCCCCGGCGTCGAGGTGAGCCAAGCCGGCCGCCGGGGAGGTGTGACAGGAGTCTACGTTCGGGGTGGTGAGTCCAATTACAATCTGGTGATGGTCGACGGCATGGAGTTGAACGAATTCGGCGGCAGCTTTGATTTCGCCCCGCTCCCGGCCGATGGCGTGGAGCGCGTCGAAGTGACGCGCGGTCCGGAAAGCGCACTCTATGGCCCGAACGCAGTCACCAGTGTTATCAACATCGTGACTATTCAGGGCGAGGGCACCCCGCATTTTACTTTTCAGGAGGAAGGGGGAAGCTTTACCACTCGCCGCTTTGTTGTAGACGGAAGTGGCGTAACCGACGGCTTTAACTGGGGCTTTGATGTTTCCCGGCTGGACTCCGGGGGACTCGTTCAGAACGACAATTACCGCAACCAATCAGCATTCCTGAGCCTCGGCTATCACCGCAGCCCGCGCCGGCGGCTGGATCTGCACTTCTTCGGCAACGCCAATGACGCCGGGGCCCCCGGCCCTTACGGATCTGACCCGGACAACCTCTTCACGGGAATTGACACTTACTCTCGTGACAAGCAAAACCTCTTTGGATGGGAGGGCAATTACTCCGAACAATTCACTTCTAAATTCCAGCAGGTCACCTCTGTCAACGTGTCTACCAATGATTACTATTTCCGCTCACCCTATGGAGATTCTTACTCCAACAATTTGCGCGGCGTTCTGAACACGCGCAGCGAGGTTGCGGTCTCTAACAAAGATTTTTTCGTGGCGGGGTTTGAATACAACCGCGAACAGGTGGAAAACACTTACATCTCGGACTCCAACGGCGTGCCCTTTGTGCTTCCCCGCACCAGTTTGGCCTTCTTCGCAGAAAATCGCTGGAGCCCCACGCACCGTCTCTACCTCACCACGGGGTTCCGCCTGGATGATTTACGCACGAACTCGCTGCCGGCCGACGATTCCTCTGACCGCCCGCTGCTTCCTCCCAGCACCGTGGTCAAAGTAAATCCGCGCGTGGCTGCGGCGTATATGCTGCGAGAATCGCACGGTGGTGCGATGGATGGAACCCGCCTGCACGCCAGCTTTGGCACGGGTATCCGCCCGCCGGACGGCTTCAATCTGGCCTTCACTAACAACCCTCACCTGAAACCGGAAACGAGCATCAGCTTCGATACAGGAATCGAGCAGCGATTCTTCCAAGGCAAGGCGGTCTTGGACCTCACCTACTTCAATAACCATTTCAAGGACCAGATTGTGACGCTGGGCGGGTCGCTGACCAACCTGAGTTCGTTTACCTCCGATAATCTCGGCAACTCGCGCGCGCAAGGAGCGGAAATTTCGTTCCAGGTTCATCCCCTAAGGTCGTTGCAGATGTCGGTGGAGTATACGCGGGACGCCACCTCGGTTCTCTCCCTCAACGGATCATCGCTGGCGCTGGCGCCGCTGCAAGTGGGGCAACAATTGATCAACGAACCGCGCAATTCGGGGGCGTACAATCTCACCTGGCGGCACGGCAACCTGATGCTCAATACCAATGCTTACATCCGCGGGTCAGTTCTGGACGTCGAGCCGAACTATGGACTCGGCGCCTGCTCTTACTTCAGCCTGCCTTGCCTGTTCTCGGATAAGAGCTACGTCCGCGTTGACGGCGGGTCCTCTTACCGCCTGCCGCGGGGTGTGGAATTATTCGGCCGGCTCGATAACATATTGGATCAGAAGTACGAGGAAGTTCTCGGGTACCCGTCGCTGCCATTCAATTTCGTCGCGGGTATAAGATTTAGTTTCCCTGCGCGGTAGACAGCTCATCAGGTCATGGAGGTCCGACCGTGTCGAAAGACATTCTTCTCTCCTGGAGTGGCGGGAAAGACGGCGCCCTGGCGCTTTACGAAATTCAGAAGGCCAACAGCCACAGTGTGGCGGGGCTGATAACCACGATCACGGAAGATTACGATCGCATCAGCATGCACGGAGTGCGCCGGGCTCTCCTGGAACAGCAAGCAGAGGCTTTGGGTTTGCCTCTGAGAAAGATCTTGATTCCTAAAGATTCCAGTAATGCCACTTATGAATCCCGTATGCGCGCGCTGTTGGAAGAGGGGCTGCGCGAGGGGATTGACACCGTCGCGTTCGGCGACATCTTTCTGGAAGACCTCAAGCTCTACCGGGAAAAAAACTTGGCGCAACTCGGAATGAAGGGCCTCTTCCCCATCTGGAAGCGGGACACGGCGGAACTGGCGCAAACCTTCATCGATCTGGGATTTAAGGCGGTGTTGGTTTGCGTCGATACCGCCATCCTCGATCCCACATTCGCCGGAAGGCCTTACGATCGGGAATTGCTCCGGGACCTCCCGCCCCACGTTGATCCTTGCGGCGAGAACGGCGAGTTCCATTCCTTTGCCTTCGACGGCCCGATCTTTAAACAAAAGATCAACTGCACAGTAGGTGAGGTCGTGCGGAGGGATCGCTTTTGCTTTTGTGATTTAGTGCCTGCCTGAGGCCTCTCCGGCTCACTCGCCGCCTTGCGGGCCGTTGATGGCGCGGTCGACTGAAAAGGCTCCGCCGCCTCGAATCATCAGCGAGATGGTCATGGCCAGCACCAGCAGGTGGTACTCAATGCCCTCGCCCTTCTGCTGGCCCGTCCAGTTCATAAAGAAGCCATTCGGCAAGTGCACCGCGAAAATTGCCACGAGCATGTTGACGGTGATTCCAAAGGCGGCGATGCGGGTCAGCAATCCGAGAAGTAATCCCAGCCCGCCGAAAAACTCCGCGGCGATCGCCAGAAAGGCGAAAACCGCTGGGATATGTGCAGTCTGGGTAAAGAACCCCATCGTCCCCTTGAAGCCGTACCCGCCGAACCAGCCCAGCATTTTCTGCGAGCCGTGCGCGAAGAAGACCACGCCCAGCACTAGGCGCAATAGGGTCATCACCTTGTCATCCGGAGTTTGGAATAATCTTTTAAGCATGGAACGCTCCTTGATTTTGGTTTTCCGAAATTTCCGTCGCGGCCCTGCCCCAACTTCCGCTGAATACAAAATCCGTGAGCGGCTTGCGCGTGCGCACCGCCGCGTCTGTCGGCGGCCCTTCGTGGTAACCCAGCGCCAGCACCGCTACCGGTTCATAGCCCGTGGGAATGGCGAACAGCTCGCGCGCCGAACGCGGGTCAAATCCACCCATCTGATGAATATACAAATCGTGCTCCGTCGCCTGGACAGTCAAGTTGGCCATCGCCTGGCCCAGATCGTAGAGAGCGTGGCGATTGGGGCGGGCCACGTGATCATAGTCGAGCTTGGCGGCCGCCAGGATCAAAACCGGCGCTTGCTGCTCCCACTGGCGATTGACATCGACCAACGTACTTAGCAGGCCGCTCCGGCCTACTGTTTGGTGGTTTCGCGTCGCAATGCGTCGCGCAAAAGCATCTTGATGTAGGTTTGATACCCGATCCCTTTTTCCGCAGCAATTCCGCGCGCCGTGTCGATATCCGCGGCGGCCAACCGAAGGGTGACCGGGCGTGTCTTCGCGCGGGCTGCGGCTTGCTCCAGGGTGCGGGCGGAACCCTCTTGGATGCGGCGCTCCAGAGCTGACTCGAGTGTTCGCCGATGGCGGTAATGCCACCGCGCGTCTTCCGCCTCCGAGGTAAACTTTGGAACGATCAAATTCTTCTTGGCCATCTTTACCTCACTCGGTTTTTCTACGAAAGTAAAGTTCTCGCAGTCTCTTCCCTGCCTCCCATCCCGTAATCGGCCGGATGCGTTCCCCGCGATAAGTGAACACCAGGAATAGCACGCGCAACTGGTGGGTGGCGCCCAGCGCATACCACCGTTCTTCCCCGCTCTCGTCACGGAAGTCAACAACGATGGGGCGGTGCGACATCGCTTGCTCGAATTCCGCGCGAGTGATCCTGTGACCCGCCAAGTGGTGTCCATTTGACGCGTCCCAATCGAACTCCCAGGGCGGTTCCTCACGCATCAATGACATTGTACATGCAACGTAAATATCTTAGCAAGGGCGTGGACGGCAGAAAGTCATGATGCAGGAAATCCCGGCATGGGAGTTTGTAAATAGGGAAGAGCTCCCGGTTGGCGAAGGGCCGCCGCGCCGGCGAAGAGCACTAACTGTGGCAGCCACTAAACGAGACTGGCAATTTCAGTTCAAGAAATAATTGCGGTATAGCGTGTCGCGTTTGATGGGGCGGAAGCCGGCGTCCTCAATTATGCGCCGGAGTTGATCTTCGCTGGAGGTGCGGGTAACGCCCGCGGCGCGCACTACGTTTTCTTCGATCAGGATCGAGCCCACGTCGTTGCCGCCGAAGCGCAGGGCGATCTGGCAGATTTTGTGGCCGGGGGTCAGCCACGAGGCTTGCACGTTCTCGATGTTATCCAGATAGATGCGCGCGACGGCGAGCGTCTTGAGGTAATCCACCGCCGTCACTTCTTCCTTGATGAAGTTGCCGAGCGAGGTGTAGGCGCGCTGAAAGAACCAGGGGATGAAAGCCGTGAAGCCGCCGGTCTCCTCCTGCAATTGGCGGACGCGCTCGAAATGATTGACCCGATGCTCGAGGGTCTCTCCGCAGCCAAACATCATGGTGGCTGTGGTGCGCATGCCGAGCGAGTGCGCGGTGCGATGCATGAGCAGCCATTCGTCGGTAGTGCACTTCAGGCGCGCGATGCGGCGGCGAACCTCGTCGTCGAGGATTTCCGCGCCGCCGCCGGGAATGGAATCAAGTCCCGCATCCATCAGGCGCACGATGGTATCGCGCAGCGTGAGGCGGGAAACTTCCGCGATGTTCAAAACCTCCGGCGCGGAAAAACAGTGCAGGTGAATCTGCGGAAAGCGCCGCTTGATGTTGCGGAGGAGGTCTTCGTAATAATCGATCTTGAGGTCAGGGTGCAGGCCGCCCTGCATCAGCACGCCCGTGCCACCCAAGGCGATGGTCTCCTCGATTTTCTGAAACATCGATTCGAGCGGCTGGATATATCCTTCCGGCGAGCCCACCGGCCGATAGAACGCGCAGAAGGAGCAGTACTCGGTGCAGATGTTGGTGTAATTGACGTTGCGGTCGATCTGATAGGTGACCACGTTGCCGGGATGGAGGCGTTTGCGAACGGCGTCCGCTTCCATGCCGATGCCCAGAAGGTCATCGGAGCGCAACTTGTCAAGAGCCTGGGCGTTGGTCAAGGCCATACGAGATACTTTTCCTGCCGGGGTCATGGCTCGCCGGAAAGACGCGGGCGGCCCGGCGCGCCGCCTCACGCAAAGCGCAATTCCTTCTCAGCGGGAATGATGCCCACCTCATGCGCGAGCTTGTAAAAGAGCTTCAGCCCCTGCCGATTCTCCAGATCCAAAGAATAATCGATATTCTGGGTCAAGTAAACCTTCACGGCGCAAGGCGTCAAGCCGAGTTTGGGCGCATATTCAGCGGCGATATCATCAATGTGGGCGAGCCCGAAAGCGAGCGAAGCGGCGAAGTCCGCAAGGCGCCGGGAGAGATTCACGCTGGAGTGGCCCATCCACAGCGCGAAGACGAAAGGCAGGCCGGTGAACTTTCTCCACTCCTGAGCAAGGTCATAGACCTCCGCCGGCCCGTTGTAGGTCAGCGCCGGGTCACCGATCAGGAGCGCGGCGTCCGCCTGCTCCAGCATCGTGCCGGGTTCAGGCGCTGCCGGCGAAAAGTTGACGCGCCGCGCATAGAACTTGTGCATCAGGATTCGCACCAGCGCCGCCGAGGTGCGCGAGGATTCGTCCAGCGCCACGGTTTGCACTTTGGCCAGCGGCATTTTGCTGAGCAACAGCACGCTCTTTACTTCGCGCTTGGAAGCAATGGACATGCCGGGGAGAATCGCGACACCGTCGAGGCGCTGATATTCGATGGAAGGGACAATACCCACGTCAGCTTGGCGCTGGGCGATGGCGTCAGCGCAGCCGCTGGGGACGGTCAACTGCAATTCAAATTTACCGCGTTGCTCGCCGTGCAGCATGCCCCAAATGAGGGGAACCGTGTTGAGATACTGGACGACCGAAAGGCGCAAATCTGGCATGGTGGTTATGAACTCGGGAGCATTATTCTATCTCACGCGCGGAGGCTGTCAAATGCCGCGCGAGATTTCCTCGTCGAGGTCGGCGACGGGTTGACGCAGGCCCAATGCAGCAACCCAAATTGCGCAAAGGAATGAAGTGCGAGGTCCGCCCTTACTTGCCGGGCGTTGCAGCCTGCTGGATGGCTTGGATCAACTCTTCGCTGCCACCGGCCGTGCGTATGTCATCCAGGTCCGCGGGTGTAGGCGTGAACTTGATTCCACGATCCCTGACGAGTTCCCCCACGCGCGAGGCGGGCACCCCGCCCTGGAGAAGAGAGATAATCTCCTCCTTGCCCAAAGCCCGCGGATTCACAGGAGCTGGCTTGGGCGTGAAGTGGGCAACAAATTGGAAGTGGGAATCCGCCTTGGAAGGGCTCGTGGCCATGATCTCAAAGCGGTTATCGCCAGGCTTGAGCGTGATGGGATCAGACCAGAACTCTGCTACGTTCTCACTCTTGGGCCGCAGCGCCGCCGGCGCGCCCTTGATGGTTATGGTCGGCAGACCCGAATCATCCATCGCGACGCCGCGAATGGTGAGTGGAGACTCGTTGACCTCGATCGTTTGGTTCTGGCCCGCTCCGGAAGGCGCCATGATTACAAGCGTCGGCGGAGGGGGTGCTGAAACAGGCTTGGGTGGAGGCACCGCGGGGGGTTGCACCACCACAGGCGGTGGCGCCGCGGCTTGCTGCTTGAGTTTGAGTTCCGCGACCACCCCATCAAAATTCTGAAGGGCCTCCAGTATAGCCCCCGTGTACGAGGAGGAGGCCTGCACTTTGCTACTTGCCGTGGGGGGCGGTCCCGCCCCTTCCAGGACCCATGCTACGACATAGCTCATGAAGTGCCTGGTCTTGTGAGCTTGGAACTGGGCCACGCTATTCTCAATTCTAGGGTTGATGATGTCCGCCCGGGCGGCGTCGAAACCTTCGTCAATATCCTTGAAAATCCCCGTTTGCCGAACCACGGCGTACCGAACCAAGTCGCGGCTGATTTCGAGCCAGCCATAGGAACTACCGATCCGCATTCTGGCTAAAGGCCCGCCCATGATGCTGGAGTGGGTAACCGGAATACGTATAGTGGGGTTAGCATCCGCATTGACCAATTGCACGTCATCGGGAAGAGCTGTGGAAGGAACATAAGGCTGCGGCGTTTGCGTCCCCCGGTGTTTCAACTGGGGGGGCAACGCTCGTGCCCACTCACTGCCGACGAAACCCATCCCAATTAAAAAGGCCGCCAGAAGGCAAACAGACTTTGATTGTTTTTCCCAGGCCATTTTGCGGACTTCTCAGACCTTCGGGTTCTTTGGATGCGCTATTATTCGCCTCCGACGAATTATCTCACCGTTGCGGGACGCGACACAATTGCGGGGTGGCGATTTGCTCTCGTTCCGAGACTCGGCCCGATGGGCCGTTAAGGATGCGGAGCAGCTTGCTGAATTACTTCGATCAGGTCGTCCGTTCCACCTGCCGCACGAATGGCGTTCAGATCGTCGGCACCGGGTGAAAATTTAATGCCGCGCTCTTTGATCAGGTCCGCAATGCGCGCGGGCGGGACTGCACCCTGGAGAAGAGAGATGATTTCCTCTTTGCCCAAAGCCCGCGGATTGACGGGGGCCATCTTGGGCTTGTAATGAACGGTTAGGTCGAGTTTGGTCTCCACATGCGCCGAATTGGAGGCGACAATCTGGACGCGGTTACTTCCCACCTGTAACGGTAGTGGATCCGACCAGAATTCCGCCGCTTGCGTAGTTTGCGGCCGCATGTTTGCAGGCGATCCGTTGATCCTCACCACCGGGATGCCGGCGCTATCCATGGCCACGCCGCGAATGACCACCGTGGGTTCCTCTAATTCCAGGGTCCGGTTCTCCCCTGCGCCCGGCGGGGATGACAGCACAATCGCGGGCGGAGAAGGCAGCGCCGCGGGCTTGGGCGGCGGTGTAGGCGCAACAGGTTGCACAATAACAGGTGCGGGCGGAGGGGCGGGAGGCTTCATCAGCGCCATCACGCCGTCGAAATTCAACAACGTCCTATAAATTGATGACGTCCCCAAACTTTCGCGGTTGGCTGCCGCGGACATACCGGGACCCGAGTGCACTGATCCCCAGCGATCTTGAGGCAGATAGATGAGCATCTCCCCCTTTTTGGGGGCCTTGAACGTGACCCATTCCCTGTTAAGCCGGAGGTCACCGATGGCAACCCTGGACACTTCAAAAGAATGACCGGACTTGCTGGTGGGTTGCACCACGGTGTAACGAATCGTGCTGTTGCTGATGTCCAGCCAGCCGTACGTGATGCTGAAAACCGATCCCCCCGCACTCATGATGGGGAAGCGCAGCGTGGGATCAGTCTGGGCATTTACAAGGTCGGGGCGAATGATGTTGGTGATGTCAGAGTCGTTACCCGTCTTGCTCTTCGCCAGCCCGACCGAAGGCAAGCTGAGGAATAGGAACAGGAGAAGCCCTGTACGCCCCCAGCGCCAACTCGCTGAATTCAGACTCATCGGAAACTATCCTCCACCGTCCGCCGCCTCGAAAATTTTCGAATCAGAAGCTCCCGGAAGAATTCTGGCTGCCCAGAGGCTGAATTCTAATCCCCTTGCCAACACAAAGCCAGTCCTGTTGATAGTGCCACTGTTTGAAATGCCAATTCCTTGCCTCGCCGCGGGCAGGGTTCCGTCAAATTCCGATGGGGTTCAAAAAAACCTCACCCGCGACTTTGACGGAACTCTGACCCGGCAGCCACAGCCAAGACTCACTTGGCCGGTGCGGCCTGTTGGATGGCTTGAATCAGTTCTTCGCTTCCACCCACCGCGCGGATTTCGTTGAAATCGTCAGCCGTGGGGTTGAACTTGATGCCACGCTCCTTGACGATCCCGGCAACGCGCGAGGCAGGAACGGCGCCTTGCAGCAAGGAAATGATCGCCGCTTTGTCCAAGGCGCGAGGGTTCGCGGGCGCCGCTTTGGGTGTGTAGTGAACTGTAAAGGCGACCTTGGCCTCCACGTGGGCCGAGTTGGAGGCGTTAATCTGGATGGGGTTAGCTCCCGGTTGAAGGGGCAACGGGTCTGACCAGAATTCCGCCGCTTGGGGGTTTTGCGGACGCATGTTGGCGGGCGACCCATTAATGCTAACCACCGGCATGCCGGTGCTGTCCATCGCCACCCCCCGAATGACCAAGGGGGATTCATTCAGTTCGACAGTTTGGTTATCCCCTGCGCCGGAAGGGGACGCCACCACGATCGCGGGAGGAGCAGGCGGCGCAACCGGCGTGGGTGGTGGCGGAGCGGGGGCAACCGGCGCCGCGATGACCGGTGCGGGTGGAGCAGCCGTAGACTTCACCAGCGCCAGCATGGCCTCAAAATCCAACATCGTCTTGTAAATCGATTGGGTTCCTGACGCCCCTGCGGCGGTCTCAGCAAAAAACTCGCGGCCGCCACGGATGCTTCCCCAGTTCTCCTGGGGATCGTAAAAGATCGTCTCCCTCTTGTTCCCCTCCCGGAAGACGACCGTGTTGTTGCGTTCTTCCAGCTTGAGGTCGCGGATTTCCGCCGTCGAGGCGCTGAATCCATCATCCAGCTTTTTGGGCGGTTGCTCTACCGTGTAGTGAATTCCCCCGCGCGTGATATCCAGCCACCCGTAAGAGATGCTGGATACGCTAAGGGATGCCCGCGCGATGGGAAAACGCAGGGTGGGATTGGTATCGGCATTCAGGAGTTGCGGCTGGATGGCCGTGTTCGACGTGGCAGGGACGTCGAGCCGCGAATTCTTCTTGGCTCGCGCCTGTGCGGCCGCGACGGAAGGGACGGCAAGGATCAAGAACGATAAAAGGACGATGCGGACCATTCGGCTAACACCAAGGGTTTGGCTCATCGGGGGTCGACCTCCACTTCTCCTGGTTTCGGACGCCGGCAATTCGGAAGAGCTATGGCGGATTACCGTTGCCGGGACCTGAAATCTTAATTCTCCTGCCCGCCCAAGTTTCCTCTCGGGACGGATCAAAGGGCTCGCCGGATTCCATTTCGCGAGAAGACTTTCAACCCGCTTCCAGGCTGCGCGCATAACGGGCAGCGCTCATGGGGCGGGCGCCGCCTGCTGGATTGCCTGGATCAGCTCATCGCTTCCTCCCTCGGCGCGAATGACGTTAAGGTCATCCGCCGTCGGCCGGAATTTGACGCCTCGCTCTTGGATAAGCTCCGCCACGCGCGTGGCGGGGACTCCGCCATGGAGCAAGGCGAGGATTTCCTGTTTATCCAAGGCACGGGGATTCACGGGCGCCGCCTTGGGCGTGTAGTGAACCAAAACTATGAGATGGGTTTCAGCGCGCGCGGCATCGGCGGCAGAGATTTGGAAGCGGTTATCCCCCGGCTGAAGTGGCAGGGGGTCCGACCAGAACTCAGCCGCTTGGTTGCTTTGCGGGCGCATGTTAGCAGGCAACCCATTGATCGTTACCACGGGGATGCCGCTCGAATCCATCACCGCACCGCGAATGACCAGCGGAGACTGATCTTGCTCGACGGATTGTTTGTCGCCAGCGCCCGCAGGAGCCACCAACACGATGTTGGGTGCGGTCGCAGGCGCGGCGGGCTCGGGCGACGGCAAGGGAGGCGTGACGGGGCGCTGCACCACCGCGGGAGGAGCGGGCACCGGAGGCCTGGCCAGCGAGAGAGCAAAATCGAAGTTTTGCAGAGCCTGCGCAATCGACTGGGTCGCACCCGTCCCGCCCTCGGCCGCGGAAACAATACCGATGCCGCTATGAAGCGATTCCCACTCGCTGGGGGGGAGATAGAAGATCCTCTGCATCTTGGGATTTGAAAATTCCAGGAAAAGGCCTTGAAAATCGAGGCCGCGAATCTGCTGCCGCGATACCTCAAAGGAGTCCTGGGATTTTTCCAGAGGCTGCTCCACATGATACCGAATCGAGTTGCGGGAGATATCCAGCCAGCCAAAAGAAATGCTGGCGTTCATGTGCCCCATTCGGGCGATGGGGAAACGAAGGGTAGGGTTGGTATCGGCATTGAGGAGTTGCGGACGGACGTTGTCATTCGTGCTGGAATCGGGTTTGCCGCTTTGCCTGACGACTTTTTCTGCGGCCGCGCCCGAAATTCCCGTCAGCATGACGAAGAGAAGAAGAGCCGCGCGGCTCCTCCCTCGATCTCCAAGGCTCATCCCGCATCAACCTCCGCCATGATCTGCTTCGGGCACTGGCGATTTCATCTCTCCTATAGACCATCGACGGTCGGTAGATGAAACCTGAAAACTTTTCCGCCTAGCAGAGACTGGTCCCGTCGGGGATCAGCCGGGCAGCATTGTCCACTCTTCGGGTGGAACTTTCAATGAATCAAAAGTACCAATTTTGATTTGATTGACAGGTGGACATGGAGTCCGCCTCGATAGATTTAGTGTATCAGCGGAAAACGTCGACTTCGTGTCATGGCCTCGATGATCTTCCCAAGCGTGCTGATATACATATCGGAACGGCGCTCCACTTTGGAAACGGCTGCCTGCTCCGTGGGCTACGATCTTTTCCGGTAGGCTCTAAATAGCTCTTGACAAATTCCATAAATAGGCTATTATCGCTACAAGCGGCGGCATCCCGCGGCACTTGGCGCCTCTCGAATTCCCCTATGAGAGGGCAAAACAGCGAGAGGACACGAAGTCATCAGTCGCCAATATTCAGTCATCAGTAAAGGCTGGTTCCGCCGCGGCTGGGCAGGGTGCTACTGAAAACTGATGACGGAGAAGCGTGTCTCGGTGGTGTTGGTTTATTCCCGTTTGGCCCGCGAGGGGAAATCGGGGAATGCCCTCGGTAACCCGTGAAGTTATTGAGAACACAGCGGCTTAGTGGAGTTTTGGGGAGATTTCTATGGCCGGAGTGAGAAGCCAACACTTTGAAAATAAGGTGGTTAGCCAATCCGCTCATTTGGTTAGAGAAGAGCAAGAAAAAAGGATGGTAAAATGAAGGTATTACCCGACATATTCATGAAAACAAGTGATATATAAAATTGACATGGCTCAAATTCATCCTCAGGCCGTGATATTTAAGAAAGATAAGCCACTTATTGCTGCGAACCCGTGATAGCGTTGAAACAAAAGGAGAAAGGCGTTGAACGGGAGGGCGAGGCAATTATGAATTCTAGAGCGTGAAATCTGAAGTTTGCTTCACACATTCATTGCTCTGTATGACAGCGTTTCGGGCGGCGCATTTGCAGGCTGCCCGGTTTTCACCTTTGTCTTTTGTGCTTGGCGTTTTGACTTATTCTTATCCCTCTGGCAGGTGCGGGATGACAGCGCAGCAAGCGATGCGCTGAAAGATGGCTGGGTGCAGATGATGTGGGGTTGCGAATTAAAAAACCCTGACAGGTCGTTAGGCAATATAATGCCTCCCCCCGGGATGCAAGCGGCCCGGAAGGGGTCGAAGCAGGGCACGCCGGGGGGGGGCGCCGTGCCGCTGCTGGTTTCGCACAAGGGAAGAACGATGAGTGAATCGTTACCGTTTTGGTTGGCATTGACGCGCATTGAAGGGCTGGGAATCCGCGGGTGTCACAAGCTTATCGAGCATTTCGGCTCGGCGCAAGCCGCGTATATGGCGTCGCTGACCGAACTGGAGAGTTGTGGTATTCCCGCGCGGGTCGCGCAGGCGATTTTTGCTCAAGCGGCTCTGAAAGACGCCGAAAGAGAGGTGCAGGAGGCGGCAAAAGCCGACTGCCGGCTGATCTCCTTTGACAGCGAGGAATATCCGCCGCTGCTCAAACAGATTCCCGACGCGCCTCTGCTGCTCTATGTGCGGGGTGACGCGAGGGCCCTCTCGCAGTATGCGTTGGCGATGGTCGGAACGCGGCGGCCCAGCGCCTACGGCAGCTCAGTAGCGCACCGGTTGGCCCACGACTTGGCGCAGCGGCAACTGGTGGTCGTAAGCGGCCTCGCCCGCGGCATTGATTCCGCCGCCCACCGAGGGGCGCTCGAGGCCAAGGGCAAAACCGTGGCCGTGCTGGGTTCCGGCATCGATGTCATTTACCCGCGGGAGAATAAGCGCCTTGCGGAAGAGATCGTGAAATCCGGAGCGGTGATTACGGAGTTTCCCCTGGGCACGGGGCCGACCCCGGAAAACTTCCCCATCCGCAATCGAATCATCAGCGGACTTTCGCTCGGGGTGGTCGTTGTGGAAGCGGCGGAGTACAGCGGATCGCTGATTACAGCGCGCCTGGCGCTCGAGCAAAACCGCGAAGTCTTTGCTGTGCCTGGAAATATAACCTCCGCCCAAAGTTTCGGCCCCAATCATCTCATCAAGCAGGGGGCAAAGCTGGTGGACCAGTGGATGGATGTGATCGAAGAGTTTCCGGCGGAGGTCCGCATGCAGCTCTTGCCGCCCGCGGAGGCATCGGAAGGAGAACCGATGGGGGCGCAGGCTGCCACGCTTTTTCAGGCCTCCCTGACGCCGGAACAAAAAGCGGTGTTCGAAGTCTTGCGGGCTGACCAGGCGCTCTTTGTGGATGATATCGCGACCGCCGCCAAAGTTTCGTCTCCGCGAGTCTTGGGAGTGCTTTTGGAATTGGAAATGAACGGGTTGATCCGGCAGTTGCCGGGAAAGAATTTTATCCGTAAACTGTAGGTCAGGGGAATCATTAACAGAAGCTAACAGCTTACAGCCAGCAGTTCACAGTTTGCTGTTAGCTGTCGGCTGTGAGTTATAGGCATAAGGGACTTATGAGTAAATCGCTGGTCATTGTAGAATCGCCCGCCAAGGCGAGAACCATCAATAAATATCTGGGATCTGACTTCCTGGTGAAGGCTTCCATGGGACACATCATGGACCTTCCCAAGAAAGAGCTGGGGGTCGACATCGCTCACGGTTTCAAACCGACCTACATCACCATCCCCACCCGGAAGAATGTGATCGCTGATCTGAAATCCGCGGCGAGCAAGGCTGGCGCCGTTTACCTCGCCGCTGACCCGGATCGCGAGGGCGAGGCCATTTGCCAGCACCTGCACGATCTGCTGAATTCATCCAAGCGGAAGTTCTACCGCGTGCTCTTTAACGAGATCACCCGCGACGCAGTGAGGGAAGCGTTCGAGCACCCGAAAGAGATCGATGCCCACCTGGTGGACGCACAGCAGGCGCGCCGCATTCTGGACCGCCTGGTGGGCTATCAGGTGAGCCCGCTCCTCTGGGACAAGGTCAAACGCGGAATCTCCGCCGGGCGCGTGCAAACCGTCGCCCTGCGGCTGATCGTCGAACGGGAACGGGAAATCCAGGCCTTCCAGAAGAAGGAATACTGGACCATCACGGCGCACGTGGAAGGCAAAAGGCCCCCGGTGTTTGAAGCGCGCCTGGCGAAATACCAGGGGAAGGATATTGAGATCCCCGACCAGGCGGCGGCTGACCAGATTACCGCGGCGATTAAAGCCGCCAACCTGATCGTGCAGTCGGTCACCACCAAAGAGAAGCGGAAATACCCGGTGCCGCCCTTCATCACCAGCAAACTTCAACAGGAAGCCGTGCGCAAGCTGCACTTCTACGCTAAGAAAACGATGATGGTGGCGCAGCGCCTCTATGAGGGCATCGAACTTGGCGAAGAAGGCGCCGTCGGCCTCATCACTTATATGCGCACGGATTCGACCCGCGTGGCGGAAGGCGCGCTCTTGGCGGTGCGCGGTTACATCCAGAAGGCTTTTGGAAACGATTACCTGCCCGCCGAAGCCATCCATTACCGGAGCAAGAAAGGCGCCCAGGACGCGCACGAAGCGATCCGGCCCACGGACGTCTTGCGCACGCCCGATTCGTTGCGCAGGATTCTGGGCCCCGATGAATTCAAACTCTACAAGCTGATCTGGCAGCGCTTTGTCGCTTCACAAATGAACCCCGCGGTCTTCGACCAGACCACGATTGATATCGCGGCGGGCGATTACACCTTGCGCGCCACCGGCTCCGTGGAGAAGTTCAACGGCTTCCGCGCGGTTTACGAAGAGGGCAAGGATGAAAAGGCGGAGATGGAAGAGGACGAGGAACTGAAGCTCCGCCTGCCGCAATTGACGGAGGGCGAGCGCCTGACCCTGCACAAACTTCTGCCGGAACAGCACTTCACCGAACCGCCGCCGCGCTTTAATGAGGCCACGCTGGTGAAAACGCTGGAGGAAAAGGGCATCGGACGGCCCTCGACTTACGCCACCATTCTTTCCGTCATCCAGAACCGTGAGTACGTGGAGAAGAACCAGGGCCGCTTCTATCCCACCCAACTCGGGATGCTGGTCAGCGACCTGCTGGTAAAAAACTTCAGCGATATTTTCGACGTCGCTTACACGGCGCGCATGGAAGAAGAATTGGACGATGTTGAGGACGGGAAGCTTTCCTGGACCGACGCGCTGGATGAATTCTATAAGAAGTTCAAGAAAGACCTGCGCCTGGCTGAGCGCGATATGGTGGACATCAAGGGCGAAGGCATTCCCACCGACGTCAAGTGTGAGAAGTGCGGCAAGCCCATGGTCATCCGCCTGGGCCGCAACGGGCAGTTCCTGGCTTGCACCGGTTACCCGGAATGCGACGGCACCAGCGATCTGCCCCCGGAGCTCGCCGCCCAGTACTCCAGCGCCGCGCCGCCCGCCCCGGAAGTTGCCGCGGAGAACTGCGAGAAGTGCGGCAAGCCGATGACCGTGAAGCGCGGCCGCTTTGGCTACTTCCTGGCCTGCACCGGCTACCCGGAATGCCGCAGTACCAAAAAGATTGTTATGAAGGAAGGTAATGCCACGGCGGTGGGCGACCAGCCGCTGGAAGAAAAGTGTCCCGAGTGCGGCAACCACCTGGCGATCAAGCACGGCCGCTTCGGGCAATTCACCGCGTGCAGCAATTACCCCACGTGCAAATATGTGAAGCGCGAAACGCTGGGAATTCCCTGCCCGGAAAAAGGCTGCACGGGTGAGATCGTGGTGCGCCGCACAAGATTCAAGAAGACGTTTTATGGTTGCAGCCGTTACCCGGAATGCAAATTCACGTCTTGGGAGAAGCCCGTCGCCGAACCCTGCCCCAACTGCGGCTCACCGATTCTGTTGGATAAGTTCGATAAGAAGACTGGGGCGACCACTCGCCACTGCCCCAACGAAAGCTGCAAGTACCAGCGCGCGGTAGCGTGAGGCCTTCTATTTTGGATTTTAGATTTTGGATTAGGCAAAGCCGATGGCTGGTTTTTTGCCGCGCCGCGATTCAGAAATTGGTTTTCGGGCGTTCCGATGCTCAAACTGGGGATGGCCGTTCTCACCATTGTTTGTCTGTTGTCAACCGGGTGCGTTTCCGTTAGCTGGGAAGGGAGTGCTGAGGTTTTTGAACCCTTGCCGGATAAGTCCGTCGGACTCACGATAAGCTGTGCGCACTCGCGATGCGACTATGTGGACCGCCAGGGCGAACTGGTGGTTCCACGTGCGTACAAGGTGGCAAAGCCGTTTTTCGAAGGGCTCGCCTCGGTCTACGTGGAAAATGTGGGTTGGGGCGTGATCGATCCGAAGGGGAACTATGTGGTTAATCCGACCTTTGCCTTTATCGGCCCGTTCTCGGAAGGGTTAGCCGCCGCCTGTCCCAACGAAAAAAACCTCTATCGTTGGGTTTACATTGACCGTACGGGTAAGGCAGTGATTGAGTTGAATTACAACGTCATCCGGGCGTTTCCCTTTCATGACGGTAAAGCATGGGTTAATTGCCCGTTCCTGTTTTCATCCGCGTCGAAACAGATCGACCGCACCGGTAAAGTGGAGAAGGAGATACTGCCACGTTAGATCGGACGGATCCGAGCGGGCAGACTCTCCACCCGCCATCCTCTAAGACTACGGAGTGAGGCGACGCATGGACGCAAAAACCGCAGCGCGAGAACGTTTCGAGGCCGCCCGCGACGGGCTGATCGAGCTGAGCCACCGCATCCACGCTCATCCGGAGCTGGGCTTTGAGGAAGAGCAAGCCTCTTCCTGGCTCTGTGAGTCGCTGGCCAACGCGGGCTTCGCAGTGGAAAAGGGTATCGGCGAACTCCCCACGGCCTTCCGCGCCCGGGCCGGAGCCGGTCCTCTGCACATCGGCATTTGCGCCGAATACGATTGCCTGCCCGGGATCGGCCACGCCTGCGGCCACAATATCATCGCCGCCTCGGCCATTGGCGGAGCTCTTGCCGCGGCCAAAGTGGCAGACGAGGTCGGGCTTACTGTCAGCGTCATCGGCACGCCTGCGGAAGAAGTGGGGAATGCCAGCGGCAAGATTCTGCTGCTTGAGCGCGGCGCTTTTGCGGGCATTCATGCCGCCATGATGGTGCACCCGGCGCCCTTTGATATGCTCCGGGCGAAGATCATCGCCGCTTCCATGTTTGAGGTTCATTACACCGGGAAGGAGTCTCACGCCTCGGCATTTCCGGAGTTGGGCGTGAACGCGGCGGATGCGCTCACCATCGCGCAAACGGCGCTGGGCCTGCTGCGCCAGCATATCCGCTCCACCGATCGAATCCACGGCATTGTGACGAATGGCGGCGCTGCCCCGAACGTCGTTCCCGCCCACACTTCCGCCAGGTACATCATTCGCTCCGAGACCCTGGATCAACTCACCGAATTGCGGCCCAAGGTTCACCGCTGCTTTGAGGCCGGAGCCCTGGCCACGGGCGCGAAAATTGCCATCACCGGCGGTGACAAGCCTTACGCCGAGATGCGGCACGATGAGGCCATGGCGGCCCTTTACCGCAGGAATTCCGAAGCGCTGGGGCGGCAGTTCCCTGATCTCGGCGAGTGGGAAAAGCGGCCCACCGGTTCCACCGACATGGGCAACGTCTCTCTGGCGATGCCTTCCATCCATCCCATGATCGGCATCAATTCCCTGCCCGCCGTCAACCACCAGCCGGAATTCGCCGCGCACTGCATCACTCCGGACGCGGACAAGGCGCTTGCGGACGGCGCCCTGGCAATGGCATGGACCTGCATCGACTTGGCAACGAACCAAGATGTGAGGGAAAGTTTGATGGCCCGGCGGTGACTAATCTCCCTTCACAATGGGGAAGCCTTTCGCGGTCCAGTCGGTGCCGAGTCTTTCGGGGATGTCGAGCACCTTGAAGTTCGTGAATCCCATTTCCTTCAGGGCTCGAAAAGCGGGGCGGATGTTGGGGCAATCGTTCCACGGACAACATCCGCAATAGATGACGATCTTCTGATTGCGAGGAAGTTTGGCGACAAGCTTTTTGAGCGCTGCCAAGCCCTCCGGTTTGGAAGCGGCGCCCACATATTGCGATCCGGGAATGTGTCCCATCTTGTACATCATGAGGAAGCCGACATGAATCAGAACGATCTTCCCCGATTTTACCGCCGGCAGTTGGCTATTCAGTTGCGCCGCCGGCATAAGGTCAGAGGGGGTCCAGGGGCGAGTGTCGTCCGCAGCACTCAGAGTGACACTTGCGAGCATAGCCAAAAGCAAAGCGCTTCCCAATTTGCGTGACAGGCACATGATGCATCTCCTCGATTCGGTTCGTTGCTCAAGAATGTTTCCCGCCCAGGGCGCGGGCAAGCCAGAGCGCTCCTTCGACGGGCGGGCGTTCGAGCAACTCCACACGCGCCAGGGGGGCGAAGCGGCGAAGGTGGCGCGCAAAGGCGCGGCGGATGAGGTTGCTGGACCGAAACACTCCGCCGGTTGTGACCACCGGCGTGGCGCGGCGCGTCCAGCCGGCTCGCTTGAGCAAGGCGACAGCCAGGCTGGCGAGGTCGCGGGCCGCGTCGTCGCACAGATGGCGCGCCACCAGGTCGCCTTCGCGGGCCGCCTCGATCACCAGCGGAAAGAGCGCGGCGATCTGTTGCTGTTCGAGTTGTTTGGAAACGATCTCGGTGATATTCCCCAGGTCCAGATGCTGGCAGATGCGGTCCATCAGAACCGTGTGCGGGCCGCGCCCGTCGAATGCTTCCAGCGCCGCGCCCACGGCCTTGCGGCCCAGTTCGTAGCCGGAGCCGCGATCGTCAAAGGGAACTCCCCAGCCGCCGGCGCGCAGCAGCAGCCCTTGATCATCGCGCGCGAAGGCAAAGGAACCCGTGCCGGCGTTCACGATGATTCCCGGAGCATTGCGCACCGCCGCGGCCAGCGCGATGGCCGCGTCAGAAGTCAGCAAATGGTGGCGCGCGGGAATATGCCGGCGCATCCAGGCGAGGAGCGGACGGTGCACAGCGCTCCGGCCGACTCCCGAGATGCCGGCGCAGACAGCGCGCAAGACCGGCGGGCGCGACGCGCGTGCGGCGGCTGGGGGGAATCCGGCTTCCCGCAAGCAGGTGCGGAAGGCTTTCAGGATTTCGCGTTCGGCAGCACGAAACCCCACTTTGAGAGGATTGGAGGGCCCGGACTCGGCGCGCTCCAGGAGCTTGCCTTCACCATCCGCCAGCGACGCCGCGGTTCGGGTGCCGCCGCCGTCGATTCCCAGAAAGTAACCCATGAAACGTGCCTCTCAATTCTTGCCGCTCGATTCTGCCAGGACTTTACCGACCCAGGGAAGAAGGGGCCCGATGCTGTTAACTTGAGCTATGTCGAAGAGGCAGCTTCCTGTTCGACCCTACGCCCCCTCACCCACGGCCCCGAATGGCACTGAGGAGACTTTTTCCTTTGACGTCAGCAAGCAACCTACACCAAAGGTTTGACTTTGTGCCATTATACGCGACCGGACAGAGGTGTCCAATTCTTGTTGGGTGACAGTTCGCCTGGGTGGCGTCCATTCCATGGACACCCTGGCCAGTCCGAGTACTGCTGGGGAGCTGACTTACAACCCAGCGCGGTGAAGGCATTGTATAGCACTTCAACAATGTTACTTTGGGCATGTTACTTTAGGAGGCTTGACACAAATCGGCATCCGACGTTTAATAGGCGGCGCAAGATCGCTTGACGGCCACCGTGTGGGTGGCGCCGGTAACCACCGCGTTTAGGCCGGGTAGCGCGAGCAAGGTCGGAAGGCATAGTCCCTTCTTTCAAGCCCCATTCGCACCCCCCCAGAGTTAGGAAGAGACCGGAAGCCGCCGATAAATCCTCTGGGGGAGTTTTGCTTCCCGGTTACGCTCGAGCAGTGGACAGTGGATAGTGGATAATGGGCAGTGGAAAGTGAACAGTTGGCGCTGAAGGTGAAGTCTCTTACTGTTCACTGCCCACTACCCACTGTTCACTGCTTTTGGGAGGATCGATGCAGCTTCGGAAAGATCCCATCTCCATGAATTGGATGGTCCAGGAAGACGGCGAGACCACTTGGCCGAACCTCAAGGTCTGTCCCTTTTGCCCCGGCCAGGAAGCGATGACCCCGCAAACCATCTATTCGCACGTTAATGGCAAGGGCGGGTGGGAGGTGCGCGTTACCCCCCATGTGCGTCCGCTCTATCGCATTGAAGGCGACGCGCAACGGTGCGCCGAGGGCGTTTACGACAAGATGCGCAGTCTGGGAGCGCACGAAGTGGTGATCGAAAACCCCAACCACCGTCTGCGCTTGTCCCTCCAAAGCGATGAAAATGTGGCGCAGGTGCTGCGGGCATTTGTCTCGCGCCTGGTGGACCTCAAGAAGGACCGCCGCTTTCGCTATGTCAGCATATTCCGCAATCAGGGCAAACTGGCGGGGCAGGACCCCGACCACCCGCACTCACAGATTGCCGCGACGCCTTTCATTCCGCGCCGCGTCGTTTACGAACTCCGCTCGCTTCAGCGCTACTTCTCATTGAAGGAGCGCTGCCTGATCTGCGACATCGCCCAACAGGAGGTTTCGAAGCAAGCGCGCACGGTGGAGTGGGACGATCAGTTCGTGGCCTTCTGCCCCTTCGCCTCGCGCGTGCCCTACGAGATTTGGGTTCTTCCCTTGGAGCACCACTGCGCCTTTGAGGAGGATTTGACCACCTGGGAGCGCCAGCTTCACTTCGCGCGATTCCTGAAGGCCGTCTTGTTGCGACTGGAGTCGGTGGCCCAGGATTACCACCTCGTTTTGCACACCACCCCCAATTTGAATGCCAAATTCGAACGCACCGACCATTGGCGCACTTTGCTCGAGGACTTCCACTGGCACTTTGAACTGGTTCCTGTGCGTCTCTCCACCTCGCGCTCCTATTTTCTCAAAGAGGTTTACTACAACTCGGTGCTGCCCGAGCGCGCCGCAGAGGAACTGCGCAAGGTCAACATCGAGCAACTCACCCACCTATAGCCGGGATTCCTCCGACCGCCGTTCCCAGCCGCGGACCGGGGGGGGGACCACTTCGCGCTTGCGCCCGGTCCTACTCTTGCATACTCTCTGGTGTGGAAAATCTTTGTCCGGAGGGACACCAATCTCATGAGATTACGAAACTTTAGCTTGATGGCCGTGACAGCGGCCCTCGTTACCGTTTCTTTCTTCGCGACTAATCTTCACGCTGGCAAGAAGCCGAACGAGAAACCGAAGGAAGCAACCGCGGCGGCCAGCGCTGCACCTGCCGTAACCTGGCCGGAAATTCCCGACCTTGAGTTCATCACCCGCCTGCGGCAAGAGGAGTACAACCACAGTCAGGTGATGGACCTTATGAGCCATCTCACCGACGAAATTGGCGCGCGCCTGACAGGTTCCCCCAACATGAAAAAGGCGAATGCATGGACGCGCGACGAGTTCACCCAGTGGGGCTTGGTGAATGCTCATCTGGAGCCCTGGGGTCCGTTCGGGCGCGGTTGGAGCTACCAACTTTGCGAAGTCCGCATGATCTCGCCCGACTATATGCAATTCCTGGCGCTTCCCGAGGCCTGGACGCCGGGGACCAATGGACCCTTGCGGGGTGAAGTGACGCAGGTGATTGCTTCGACAGCTGCCGACCTGGAAAAGTATAAGGGCAAGTTGGCCGGCAAGATTGTGTTGTATGGCGAAGCCCGCATCCCCGACCCCAGCGACAAGCCTCTGTTCCACCGGGACGACGACGACGAACTCGGCAAGATCGCGCTCTTCCAACGCCCCACATTTCCCGGTGCCCCGCCCCGTCCGGGCGGCCCGGCCGGCCCGCGCCGCGCGGAGATGATGCAGCGCTTCCGGTTTCAACAGGATTTACCGAAGTTTTTGGCCGAGGAACATGTGGCCGCAGTACTGGATGTGACACGCACCCCCGGCGAAGACGGCACCCTCTTTGTGCAGTCTGGAGGAAGTTACGAGAAGGGCAAGACCATTACTGTTCCCCGTGTGACCATCTCCGTGGAGCACTTTGGCCGGGTGACTCGTTTGCTCGAAAAGAAGGTTCCGGTGGAAGTGGAGATGAATGTGGAAACCACGTTTTACGACGATGATGACAAGGCCTACAACACGCTGGCCGAAATTCCCGGCGTCGACCCCAGCCTGAAGGAGCAAGTGGTGATGCTGGGCGGGCACCTGGATTCCTGGCACGGCGGCGAGGGGGCCACTGACAATGGCGCCGGCTCGGTCGTGGCGATGGAAGCCGTGCGGCTGCTCAAGAAGCTCGGCGTCCAGCCGCGGCGAACCATTCGCATCGCGCTCTGGTCGGGAGAAGAAGAAGGACTTTTCGGCTCGCGCGGCTATGTGAAAGAACACTTTGGGTCGCGGCCGGAACCCCCCCGGCGCGAGAATCAAGATATGCCGGAGTTCATGCGCCCGCCCGCCGGTCCACTCCAGTTGAAGCCGGAGCAGAAGTTGATTTCAGCGTACTTCAACCTCGACAACGGTGCCGGTATGATTCGTGGCATTTACTTGCAAGAGAACGCCCAGGTGCGGCCCCTCTTTGAGAAGTGGATGGACCCCTTCCGCGACCTGGGGATGACCACGCTAACCATGCGCAATACCGGCTCGACCGACCATGTCTCCTTCGACGCGGTGGGCATCCCCGCCTTCGAGTTTCTTCAGGACCCGTTGGATTACGGCACCTTGACTCACCATTCCAACCTCGACGTCTACGAGCACATCCGCCCCGAAGACTTGCAGCAGGCAGCGACGATTATGGCGGGCTTTGTCTATAACGCCGCGATGTGCAACGAAATGATCCCGCGTAAACCCATCCGCCCGGACGACCCTCCCGCGAAGGCGGATTCGGCAAGCGGCGCAGAAAAATCCGGGCCGCCCAGCAATTGACCTTCGCTGGCGGAAGGAGCAACTCTGCATAAGGCGAACCTGGTTCGCCAGGAAAACAATAAATCGCCACCTGGCAACGCCGACCGCAGTACGCCTTCACTGTAAACTCCGGGCTGGCGGAGATAAGGGCAGCGATGAAACTACGGGATGTAAAAGAGGTCGTTCAAGTGAGCAGCAGCTTCTGGAAATGTTGCAAGTACTGCTCCGCTCTCAAGATGTCTGAAGACAGCGTGGAGGAGCAGGTCAACCACTATTTGCGCCATGGCCTGAAGCTTCTTCATATCGGCGCGGAAAGCAGCCGGACTGCGGAAGGAGAAATATGGCAAAGCACGGTGGCGGTGTTGGGAAAGGAGTAGCGCCAATGCTGTTCACTTAAGCTTTGCTAAGGAGAGCGCTCGCTGCTTGATTGCAGACCCCCCCGCCCCCTCGGCCGCTGCGGCGACCGAGGGGGAGGGGAATTGAACTTACCTCTGGACGGGTTGCGGAGGTTACCCAGGCACCTTGAACAGGCTCCCCGGATTGTCCTTCAGCACCACGCCTTCGCCGTGACCGCCTTGGTCTAAAACAAGTTGTCGCAGGGCGGCTTCATGCAGCACGTTGTTCGTGATGACGCAATTCTGAAGGTTTTTGCACACAATGCCGTAGGCCGGACTCCACACTCCCGTGCCGCCGTCGTCGCGCCCAGCCTGGAGATTGTTGCCCACACAGGTAACACCCTCGGCTCCCTCAATCAGAATTTGAGATGAATCGTAGCTTGCGGCGTCCGCCAGCTTGCCGCTACGCTTGAGAGAATTCCCGGTCACGGTCATCTGAAAGCAACGCCGGCGGCCTTTGCGCAGAGCGATTCCGCAGGTCCCCGCACGGTCAAAGAAATTCCCGGTAATCTGGTAGCCGTCCCCACCGGTAATCAAAAGGTTTTCCTGCCCATTCCATTCCACGCGATTGGCGGTGAAGGTCACGGAAGCATTTTCGTTGCGAGCCGCGAAGCCCGCGCGCTGGTTTCCGGAAAACCAGTTGTCGCTCAGGAACCCGTCCCAACCCCGCAAGCTCAGGCCGTCCCCCTGGTTATAGGCCAGCATCGAGTGGCGGACGGAGAAGCACCAGGCATGTGTGAGGTTCACTCCATCGCCCGTGAAGCGCGCCACCTGGCAGCGCTCGATGCGGAAGGCGTCCTCGTGCTTCCCGTAGTCCGGCTTGTCGAGAAAGATTCCGTGAATCCCCTTGCCCAAGCCGGCACCATCGAAACCGAGCCCATCAATCGTGGCGCCCGAAGCCCCCGCAAGGTTGAGGAGACACTTGGCAGCGCCATCCGCGAGCCGCAGAGCCGTTCCGCCGGGTCCGTGATAATCCCAGGTGGGGGCGCCCACCAAGGCGATGTTCGGGCGCATCTGGAGTTCCGCGCAAAGGTACACGCCAGGCGGCACGAATACCACTCCCCGCACTTCCCCGGCGGCGTCCAGGGCGCGTTGAATGGCCTTCGTGTCGTCCGTCTTGCCGTCGCCAGTCGCGCCAAACTCGCGCAAGTTGATGTGTTCCTGGCTGGCGGTCGGCCCTTCCGCCCCCGCGGGGCTTGGCGCCCCCAATAGAAATGAAGCGCCACCAAGCAAAGTGCTCTTGGCCATCGCGCGACGGCCGAGAAAGGGTGAATTGGTATCCGCCATCTCCATGCTCCTTAGTCTTTACGGGTTGCGGAAAAACGCACCGCTACTGTCGTCCTGAGCCCGTTTTTTGGGCGAAGGACCCCGGGAGTTCCCGAGGTGTTGGCGAACACAGTAAACTACGGGGGTTCTTCGCCCAAAAAACGGGCTCAGAATGACAGTCCCCTTGCTCAGTCTTTGATCGCTTGATAAGCCAGCGTTATGGTTTTGGAAGCGAGATTCAGTCCTCCAGCAGGATTGATTTGCCCCATAAAGATGACGATTAAATCCTCTTTGGGGTCGATCACAAATGAAGTGTAATAGAAACCGCCCCAATTATAGGAACCCACCGAACCGAGCTCGGTCAATTGCTCGGCGTCGCCGGTGGTGCCAAATCCGAGGCCGTAATTGTTGCCGTCGGGTTTGCCCACCACGTGGTTATGGCTCATCAATTCGACGGACTTGCGGCTGATAATGCGCACGCCGTTCAGTTCGCCGCCGTTCAGCATCATTTGACAGAAGCGGTAGTAGTCCTCTGCCGTGGAGCAGAGCCCGCCCCCCCCGGAGAAATAAGTGTGCGGGCCGCGGTACGGATAGTCCGCCGTATACTGGAACCCGCCATCCCCTCCCATGACTTGATTGTCCAGAATCGGGTGCAGGCCCTTCTGTTCGTCGTACGCGTAGGCGGTGGCCAGCCGTGGGACTTTCTCGTCCGGCGGGAAGAAGGAGGTGTCCTTCATCCCCAAGGGTTGGCAGAGGCGTTCCTGGAGGAACCTGTCGAAAGGCATTCCCGAGACCACCTCCACCAGGCGGCCCAGGACATCATCCGCCAGGCTGTATTCCCAGTCGTCTCCCGGCTGGAATAGCAGAGGGATGGCCGCCAGCCTCTTTACCCCCTCGCCGATCGTTCCCTCCTGCTGCTTGAGGCCACTGGCCACGCTTGCATCGCGGTAGGCCTTTCCAAGCCGGGCGTTCCACGGGTAGGTCAGCCCGGCGGTGTGGGTCAGCAGTTGAAGGATCGTTATCGGCCGCTTGGCATCCACCAGGGCTCCCGGCGGGGAAGTCTTGTCGTGCGGCCACGGCGGGTCGAGAACTTTCATATGCTTAAATTCCGGCAGATAGTTGGAGACCGGATCGCTCAGCATGAAGCGTCCTTCTTCGTAAAGGATCATCACCGCAACGCTGGTGAGGGGCTTTGACATCGAGCAGATGCGAAAGATGCTGTCCGAGAGCATGGGCTTGCGGGCATCACGGTCAGCCATTCCCACGGCTTGGAAGTAAGCGATCTTGCCATGCCGCGCAACCAGGCTGACGCCGCCGGCGATGCGCCCATCATCAACGCTTTTCTGGATGGCGCTGGCAATCCGCGCCAGGCGCTCGGATGACAGGCCCACCTCTTCGGGTTTTGCCATGGGGCTCGCCGCCTGGGGATGTGACGCGCTTGGCGAGTTCGACTTAGGATGGCTAGGCGCCTGCGACCGGACGAGGCCCACTAGGAATATCAGCCAAACAGAGACCACCAAACCTTGCACCCATCGATTCCTCATGCCTACTCCTTCCTCATTTGCCTATTGAATTCGGACGGTCATAAGTATCACCATCGACTGCATCCAGGGATGGTGGCGGAAGTGTACACCGGGGAAGTGAATTTTGAAACATCCCGCAGAATGTCATCGGCTCGGTTATGATGTCCGAGGCTTCGCAAGGCTGGAATAAACTCTTAAGGAATCTTTTGGAAACCACCATGATGATCATCGACTCGCATCTCGATTTATCCTGGAATGCCCTTAATTGGAAGCGCGACTTGACCAAGAGCATCGAGGAAATCCGCCGCTCGGAAGAGGGCACGGCCGATCGCAACCGCGGCCATAACACGGTGTCGTTCCCGGAATTGCAGAAAGCTGGCGTGGCTGTGTGTCTGGCGACGGTGCTGGCGCGTTGCAGCCAACTCAAAGATCCTTTGCTGGACTACCCCAGCCGGGAGATTGCGTCGGCGATGGGCGTGGGCCAGGTGGAGTACTACCGCATCATGGAGTTGCAGGGGCACATGCGCATGCTGCGAAATTGGCCGCCGCTGGAAGCACATGTGGCGGAGTGGAAGCGCACAGGCGGCAGCGGAACGCCGCTCGGTTATATACTGGCCATGGAGGGCGCTGACCCCATTCTCGAACCCAACCAGGTCGAACTCTGGTGGGAGCGCGGCTTGCGCGTCGTTGAACCTGTTCACTTTGGTGTAAGCTACTACGCTCACGGGACAGGCGTGCCGGGGGGCCTAACTTCCAAAGGGAGGGAGTTATTGGCGGCGATGGAAGCGGTGGGGATGATCCTGGACGTCACCCACTTGGCTGATGAGAGCTTCTGGCAAGCTCTCGAGATATACCGTGGCCCGGTGTTGGCCAGCCATCACAACTGCCGGGCGCTCGTTCCCGGCGATCGCCAGCTTACCGACGAGCAGATTCGAGCCCTCGTGGAGCGCGATGCCGTGATCGGGGCGGTCTTTGATTCCTGGATGCTCCACCCCCACTATGTGGCCGGCGAGACCGACAATTCCCTGGTGAGCGTGGAGCGTGTCATCGACCACATCGACTACGTGAGCCAAATGGCAGGCAATACGCGGCATTCGGCGATAGGCAGTGATTTGGATGGCGGGTTCGGCACCGAACAATCGCCGCGTGAGTTGAACACGATCGCAGATTTGCAGATGGTCCCGGATCTGCTCAGGAAACGCGGGTATCAGGAAACCGACATTGAAGGCATCATGCACGGCAACTGGCTGAGATTTTTCCAGAAAGCCTGGAGCAAATCCTCCCATCTCCGCGCCGATCGCCAAATCTCACATTTATGACATCACCCAAAACCCATCCCTTAAAGACCTCAAGCATGCTGGCACTGCTCGTAGTTCTCAATTCCGCGGGGAATTTTTTCTTCGGCCTCGGCATGAAGCGCATTGGCTCCCTTCAGGGCTGGTCGATGGCGGCGTTGCATCACGCTTTTGTCGCCGTTTTTTCGAGCGTCTGGATATGGCTCGGCATTATCAGCATGCTGCTGTATATGGTGGCGCTCATGCTGGTGTTGACCTGGGCGGATTTCACGTATGTCTTGCCGGCCACTGCTTCCATGTATGCGGTGGTTGCGCTGCTTGGGCACTTCGTGCTGGGTGAAAGTGTGACGGGGTTGCGTTGGATGGGGGTGGCCCTGATCTGCATAGGGGTGATGCTCGTGGGGCGGACGCCCTCGAGCACCACAAAGAAGAGTTGAACATGCGCACGGCCATTACTCTCGCGATCTTGGTGCTTGCCGGTACCGGCGGTGATCTTGCCGTGGCCCACGCGATGAAGCGTCTGGGTGAGATGCACAGTTTCACACCGGCGGCGATTTCGCGCTTTCTGGGACGAGCCTTCCGCGAGGGCTGGATGTGGATTGGCCTTGGGCTGATGACCCTGGCGTTTTGTTCCCTGCTCGCTTTGCTTTCCTGGGAGGCGGTGAGCTTTGTGATTCCCGCCAATGCCCTTAGCTATGTCACCGGCGCGGTGGGGGGAAAGTATTTCCTGGGTGAGCAGTTGACGCCACTGCGCTGGGCGGGAATCGGCTTGGTCTCCGTGGGCGTGGCGCTGGTGTGTTTGGGATAGAAGGAGCTCGAATTGTTATTGACTTGGTTGAGGTGGGCGATTCTCGCCGCGGCGATATTGCCCTCATTATCTTATTTGCTCATTATCTTCGCGGCCCGCAGCTTCTTCCGCCGCCACAAGGCGGCGCCTCGCGATTTCACCCCGCCCGCGAGCGTCCTCAAACCCGTTTACGGGCTGGATCTCGAAGCTTACCAAAATTTTGCCAGCTTCTGCTGCCAAGATTACCCGGAATATGAAGTTCTGTTCGGAGTCACGAACGAGCAGGACGCCGCCATCCCCGTGATCCGCAAGCTCATCGCCGATTTCCCCGCGCTGCCGATTCGCCTCGTCGTGACGCCGGAGAAGATCGGTTCAAATGACAAGGTCAACAAGCTCTGTGGATTGGCACGCGCTGCCCGGCACAACTTGCTGGTCCTTTCGGACGCCGATATTCGCGTCGGTCCGGGCTACTTGCGGTCGATCGCGGCGCCTTTTCGCGACGCGAAGGTCGGCGCGGACACCAGCATGTTCACGGGGCTTCCCCTGCATTCTTTTTGGCCGGAGTTGGAGGCCATTTCCCTCAGCACGGATTTCATGCCAGCCGTCCTGATGGCACGGCAACTGGAAGGAGTGCACTTCGCGCTGGGCGCGACTGCGGGGATACGGCGGGAGTGCCTGGCCGAAATCGGCGGGTTTGAGGCGCTTGCCGACGAAGCTGCGGATGATCACGAACTCGGCAGCCGCACCGCCGCGCGAGGGCATCGAGTGGAACTGGTCGATGCTTCGGTCAAGACCTGGTGCTCCCTCCGGAGCTGGCGTGAGTTCTATATGCAACGCTTGCGCTGGGCCATCATGGCTCGCCAGGCCCGGCCCCTGGGTTACGTGGGGTTTATCTTCGCTCAGGGCTTACCGTGGACCGTTCTGGCGGTGATGCTTGCGCCCACGCGCCTTCTGGCGGGGAGCTATGTGGCAGTCTACCTGATTCTGCGCCTGGCCGCCGCGTGGACGATGGGCGTCTGGGGACTGCACGACGAACTGCTGAAGCGCCGCTGGTGGCTGGTGCCCCTCTGGGACGCTTTCGCCTTCGTCATTTGGTTGAACAGCCTGTTTTGGAGCCGCGTTCACTGGCGAGGGGTGGAATATCGGGTCGCAGGAGGCCGGTTGATACCCGTGGCTTCTCACCCGGATAAGGTTTGAGAAGCCTGCCTCCATTCGGCCGCAATCCTTCGCGGTTAAGCCCCGATTCGGCGAGGATCGCTTGCAAAAGCTTGCCATCGCTGCCCGCTCATGGCTAAATTGATCCTGGGATGGGCGATCCTCAAACTGCACCTTCCGGGCTCCGGCTTTTGCGGGGACTCCTGCGCCACTATCCGTTCGTCCTGAAGAATTTCAAACACTATTTCCAGAACCTTTACCGCCGCGACATCCTCCACACCGACGTCGTCGCTCCCTATGCCGCGGTCTTTTATACGACGCACAAATGCAATTTGGAATGCAGCTACTGTACGCAAAAAGAACCGGACGTCTTCAGTGAGGAGTTGCCCACCGACCTGACGATTGCGCTCCTGCGAACCATCCGCCACGAAACAGATTCGATTCTTTTCACGGGTGGCGAGCCGTTGCTGCGCGCCGATGTGGAAGATTTGCTGGAAGCGGCCAAGCGCGACGTGAAATTCCGTTCCGTTTTGCTGGTGACAAACGGCACGTTACTTCACAAGCGTCCGCGGCTCTTCGCATCGCTTGATGGCCTCATCGTCAGTCTGGATGCTTTGACCGCGGACCCTGCGAACCCCAAGTCCAAGCCGGGGGTGTTGAGCAGGGTTCTGGAGAATCTTGAGCTTGCCAAGGCGCGGATGCCTCGCCCGGGCGACATCACCATCAGCACGGTGATCGAGGAGTGGAACATTCCGGAGGTCGAACGGATCCTGGACTTCTGCGGGGAGCAGGGATTTGTTTTCGCCACCCAGACAGCCTTGCACGAAAAACTGCCCAACCTGCGGCTGAAGCGGAACCCCCACTATCAGGCGTTGGTGGAGAAGATTATCGAGCGCCGCCGCGAGCGCCAGCAGCCTATTAACGGCACCCCCAAACTCTTACGGACGGTGCTGGAGTTTGGGGATTTCAAATGTTTTCCCACCATGTTTCCCCGCGTCTATCCCAACGGCGACGTCTTCTATCCCTGCGAACCCCTCAAGAAAATTGCTGGCAACTTGCTGAGGGAAGGCTCCTTCAAAAAAGTCTTTGCGCGCGGCCGCAAGCTCTACGGAGACATTCCTGATTGCCGGGCGATCTGCCATCTCTTTGGGAATGTCGTTTCTTCCTATTACGTAAAAGATTTCTGGGGGTTGGCAGGCGATTCCATGCGCTAAAGGCGCACCCACTTCCTCAGGTCTCCAACCAAACAGGGTCGCCGATGCGAACCTCTCCAGGGGTGAGGACCGTCCCGTAGACGCCGGCGCAGTTGTCGTGGTTCTGAACGACACAGCGCAGAATGCCGGGGCTCGGCTCACCGCTCTCCGGGTCTAATGTGATGATCACGCAACGCTGATCGACTTTGATGATGGCAATCCGGGCTGCGTCCGCGACACGTAGAGTCCCCCCCACCCAACTCAACTCTTCGAAGGCTCCCCCATCTTGCAAATCGACCACCAGATTGGGGCGAAAGCGCCAGGCGTTTTCCTCCGTTCCGCTTTCCGCAGCGATTCGGGCAATCGTCTGCCGGCTGATAACGGAAATGGGAGCGGCGTCGTACGAGCCGCGTCCGTTACGCAACAAATAGAGGGTTCGGCCAGACCGCGCCTCGATTTCGCGGCGTAGTTCCTCACTGTCTATCGGCCACTTCGCCCCGCTGGGAGTGGTGACCGCCACCACGATTTCTCCTGAACTTTCCTCTTCCACGGCCGGCTTGTAGCGCAAAAGTTCCGGGAGCTGGCGGGCCGTAAGCCAGGGAAAGTCAGTCCGCGACGCTGCCTGGACAAACGCGTAGCGCCGGTCCTCCGGTATTCCTTGAAGCGTCAGGGTGGTAACGGAAAGGGCCTCGCCGCGCATCGATTTCACCGGGTACCGCGCGAGTTGCCGAATTGTGCCTACACAGTGCATGACTGATTTTCACAGGGATGGGCAGGATGGACAGGATAAAAGGTGGAACAAGAGAAAACCTGATTACCTTGATTGAACTCCTCGCTCATGGGGAAGCGCCAGTATTCGCGTTTCAATTCTCTATCCTGTCCATCCTGTTCATCCATGTTCATGCTTGAATAACCGGGAGATCCTTGATCCACTGGCTGCGTAAAGTGGATTCGGTGACTCGCGCCAGGTGCTCGGCGAAAGCCCCGTCATAGTGAAATGTGGTTGTGCAGGACTCCTCAGCCAGCCAGTTGATTTCCACTTCCCAGGGATTCGCGCCTTCTCCGACCCCGTTGGGAGCGGGATGCGCCGCCAGGTTCCGCACCTTCGCCAGAGGAATCTCCAGAAGGCGGCGCTCGCGCGGTCCCACCACGATAATCTGGTCAGGCTGAACGAAAATTTGGACTTGCTGGAGCGGGGTGGAATCGGAGGACGGCTGGAACATACCGCCATTCAACACGATCAGGGCGCCCAATTCTCGGGCTATGGCATCGGTAGACTTCACCTCCGGCTTCGCCCGGACCAGCAAACTGAAGACAAAGAGAAGCAATCCCACCACGAGCGATGCCGCTCCTGCGCCGGCGTGCGTATGCCGCCACACCAACCATGTCGCGCACGCCGCCACGCCCAGGCGAACACACGCCCAGGCCCCCGCACGGCGCCGCAACCTCCGGATGCGCGGGATCATCAACATGGTCCCGAAAAGCATGAACAACCCCGCTTGCTTGGCCATCTGGCCAAACGTGCGGCGGGGTTGAGGTGATTGCTCCCCTGAATTGTTCACAGCCATAAGCTAAAAATCTGCCACAACCCGCGCTTACAGGCAAATTCTTCCAAGCGATGAAGGATGCAACAGCCGGCTTGCACTGGGCAAAACCGCTGCCGCAGACCTAAAGGTCGGCGCTACCATGTTTTTCATCAGCCTCTTAGAAATCCTAATTGGCAAGCAGGGCCATGTGTGAGGTAAACTTTCCAGGTTGCCTGCCTCCTGCTTCCCGGCCAACTGGCGTGGCCGGAGTAGATGTGATTTCCCCGGGGCGCGAGGGCGAAAGAGCCGTACGCCGGCAGGTCAGCGCAAAGTTCCCAAGGTCTTTTCCTATGCCCATCTCCTCCGCTCATGACATTACTTCGGTCATCGGCAAAATCCCTTACCGGATGGCTTTCGCCGGCGGGTGGATTGACCAGCCGTTTGTTTCCATGCACAACCCCACTCCACCGGGGTCGATGGTGGTGGTGGGGATTGAGCCCACCTTTCGCTTCATGGATCGCAGCGGCATGGCCACCAGCACGCGCGAGGTCGCGCGCGAATTATGGAACGATGTGTTGCCGGACCTGGACCCGCGGGAATTGGTGCGTATCCTCTACGATGCCGAGAACCGAGGCAAATCTGCGCCCTCGGGATCGCAGGACATGGCGGGGCTGATTATTCCGGGCATCAGCCGGCTGGATTACGATTTCACCTGCGAGGGCGGCTATTTCCCTGCGCACATCGAAACGAACTACGATCCTGCCATCGCGCGCTGGTTGGAGAAAGTGATCCACATGCTACCCATCGCGCCGCGGCCCGATCATTACAGCCCCCTCGATGAGAAAAACTTGGACGGGGAGTGGATCCGCCGGCTGGGCCAATCGGGAAAGGACTGTTACGCGGCGATTCTGGCCGAGGACGCGCGGGCGCTCGGCGCCTCCATGAATGAATGCATGCGCTGCTGGGAGGCAATTCTCCCTTGCACGG
>Ga0326728_10001441_pt1 | contig 83769 bp, 70 predicted proteins | sample MB3enrmetagenome_FD_207602 | JGI IMG/M metagenome (GOLD analysis project Ga0326728, IMG submission 207602) | Lab enriched peat soil microbial communities from McLean, Ithaca, NY, United States - MB31MN | ecosystem: Environmental > Terrestrial > Soil > Wetlands > Peat | place: USA: New York...
ACCGCCGGCAAATGTCGAAGATCTCCGTCTGGTACAGCGGAACTTCAACAGCGCCCGGCCCGATGTAATCTGCTGCCGCGTGAATATCTGCAAAGGTTGCGTTCATAGCTCTCTCCACCCCCTCCATGGGGCCGTGTTTCAGGTTTCAGGTTTCAGGTGTCAGGGATCAGGTGTACTCGCAGCTGTGAGCCGCAATTGCTAACCCCCAAATCCGCGGATTCGTCAGGCTCTTTGGTTCAGGTGTTGCGTTTCAACCGCGACTACTGCTTCGGGTCTGAACCCTGACACCTGAAACCTGACACCTTACGAAATCGCGCCCGCCCGCAGCAGCTGCGTCTTCACGGCGATGCGCTGTTCCAGGCTCAGCCCCGACAACGCCGCATCCAGGGCCCGCACATCCACCGGCCCTTCGCCGATGCCGTGCTTGGCCAGCATCTCCGCCGTGGCCGCGGGCATGGTCCGGCGCAGAGGGTTCACTGCGTTGGGCGCGGATGCGGCCTTTACCTCGGCCAGCTCCCGCTCCGCCGTGGCCAGCTTCTCGGCCAGTTCAGTCTCCCGCCGGCTCTGCTCCACGGTGGCCGAGATCTTCTCCACCTCGCCCGACAGTGCGCCCTGGCGTTCTTCCAGCCAGTTCAGCGTCCTTTCGAGCTGTGTGGTCGCGGCCTCCAGCCGCTCGGCAATGCTTTTCTCGTCGTTTTCCATGTCCTTCCTTTCCTGTTTCCGCGCCTTTCGCGCAAACACCTGCTTCGCCGGCCCCCAAAAGAGGCCCCGCCGCGCGGAGCCTCTTCGCTGACTCGCTGACTTGCTAACTCGCCATCCTGAAGCTCGTCGCCCGGTACGCCGCTTTCTCGCGCAGCAGAATCGCCGCGCCGGTGAAGGTCACACGCGTCAGCTTCCACACCTCGGCCCGCATGTCCTCCACGCGCGCGTCGGCCAGCTCGTAGCTCATGCCCATCGTCTCCGGCGCGTGCGCCGCCATGGCCGCCGCCACCTCGGGAAAATCGCGCGCGTAGAGATAACCGCGCACCACCAGCCGCTGCCCGATTACATCGGCCTCGGTCAGCAGGCCGATCTTGCGCCGCGCATCGTGCCCGTCCCAGCCGGGCCGGTAATCCACGGCCATGCCCAGCAGCGAAGGCAGCGCCTTTTCCGCCGCCTCCCGCGTCAGCATCACGCGGTGCCCGCGCGCCCCGGCCGGCGCCTTGTCGCTGGCTGCATTCACCACCGTCAACACTCCCTCGAACGGCACCCGGTTGGGATGCTTGTCCACATGAGGAATCTCCACCGCCATCGCTTCCAGTCGCATCTGCTCGCTCCACTCGCCAGGTTTCAGGGTTCAGGTTTCAGGGATCAGGCCTCGGCCATCAACTGACACCTGACCCCTGATCCCTAACACCTGTTTCTAACGGCGCCAGCCCCCGCATGGCCCGCACCTCGTTCACCGTCAGCACGCCGGCCTGCAGCAGCTGCACCTGCACCTGCAACTCCGTCTCCTCGTCGCGCGCGCTCAGCTCGTTGAAGGCGAACTCGAACTCGCGCCAGCCGATGCACTTCGAGAACAGGTCCCGCGAAATGTGCTGCGCCAGCAGCAACGCCAGGGGCGAGATGGCGCCGCGAAACGCCTCATCGGCCATCTCCGAGGCCGTCGATTGATTCACATCGGCCTCCAACCCCAGCATCAGCGGCGGCAGCCCGAAGGCGTTCGCCACCATGCGGATCAGAAACTCCTGCCAGGCCAGGCGCAGGTCCGCGTCCGTGCCCTGGACGAAGCGCAACACCTCCGGCTTTTGCTCGGTCGAGAGCATCGGCACGCGGCCCGTGCCCTCGATCTCGTCTTGCCACCAGCGAATCAGCCGGTCGTGCTGTGCGGGCGTGGCCTCGTTCAGCCACAACGCATACTGCGCCACCGAGTTCGCCGCCAGTTTTCCCGCGAACCGGTGCGCGCTCAGAAACTGATTCACCGTCTCGAACGCCACTTCCAGCGGCCCCAGCCCGAAGGGCGTAAAGCTGCGCGGGTTCATGCGGATGTACATCAGCTGGTTGTCAAACAGCTCCACCGCGCTCGACTCCAGCTGTCCCGGCATGGCCTGCGCATAGCGCGGCACATCTTCCTGCCCTTCCCACCTGGCGTTGATGCGGATCGACGCCCCGTCCACCGGCCACAGCATGGCTGGCCGCTCCGCATCGCCGGTCGCCTCCATCTCGATGGCCCCGAAGCCGCCCGTCAGCGCATCCTCGATGGCCTGCTCGATCAACGTCCTGAAGCTGTCGGTCGGGTTCGGCTCCTCCAGCGTGCGCCGCAACGCCCGCAGCTTGCGCTCCACATATCCCACGTCCCCGGCCTCGAAGCCGCGCCGCACTCGCACCTGCCAGTCCATGGCCGCGATGCGATCCTTGATCACGTTGATCGCTCGCCGCACCACCGGCGTCTCCGCAAACCGCCGCAGATTCATCGGCGTCGGCTTGGGCAGGTGCCGACCCGGAAATTGCACCGGGCTCAGGATCGCGGGCAGAGCCAGCGTCCTGCGCTCCGCCTCTGCCGCGGCCATCAGTTCCGTAGCCCTCAGTTCCGTGGACTTGATCTCCGCGGCTTGAGCCTCTCCGCCGCGGCCGTCGCGCCCGCCACGGCGCACCTCGCGCCACATCTCCCGCAACTGCTCCCCTACCCTCACGCGCACCTTCCTTGTTCCGAACCCATTCCCGAACCTTGCTCCGAATCTTGTCCCGAACCTTGTTCTGTACCTGGTCTCGGAACTTGCCCCGAAAACAAAAAGGCACGGCCCCTGGGCCATGCCTTTTCGAAAAGTCAAACTTCTTGCGGCCGCTCTCCGCCGCGAGCTCAGAGCTCAATCCATGGCAGCGAAGCGCCAAAATCCATCAACAAAATCGATCCTACCGCGAAGCGGGGAAATTATCTGCAAACTCTGCGAACTTTTTTTCTGAGGCTTCCGGACCCCCGGACCCCCGCCAATTCCGGTCGCCGGCGCCCATCTGCTGCCGGGAGTCAGGCGCCGACAAACGTTGACAGCCAATCCGTTCCCATTCCCTGTTCCCTGTTCCCTAGTCCCTAGTCCCTAGTCCCTGGGTTTTACACCCGCAGCTCCCGCCGCGCCGTCTCCGCCACACGCTCCATATCCGAAGTGGTCAAGACGCGAATCTGGTGCTCCTCCATCGTCTCCACGCCAAAGCGGTACATCTCCAGCCGCTCCGGCTCCTCGTCCGTGGCCCCCACCCGCGCCGCCGGCTCGATCACCGCCGTCAGCTCCAGTTGCGCCTTCTCCACCCGCTCCACGCCGGCGCGCAATGCGGCGGCCGAGAAGGCCAGCACCTTGGCCATCTCCAAACCCCCGGCAACTCCCGTGGCAACCTTCGGGCCGATTTTCGGTTCCAGGCTTACGGCGTGAAACATCCGCACCACCCCGTTGGGCCGGTAGCCCAGATCGATGCGCAGCGGATCGCCGGGGCGCGTGTACTGCGCGGCGGCAATTCTCTTGCGCAAGAGGTCCCACACCCCGGCGCGCTCGAACTCGCTGCGCATGCGCGCCTGGATGGCGGCACGCCCGCTCAGCCGCGCCGTGCGCTCCCGCGCCGGAGGCTCGATGTACAGCCGCATCAGCTCTTCCATGCCTGCAGGCATGCTCTCGGCCAGGTAGGCCTTGGGCTCGGTCATCTGCACGTTCAGCGAGAGCGACTCCTCGAGAATGCGCATCAGCCGCCCGCCGGGCTCCTGCTGCAGGCGCCGTCGCAGCTCGCTCTCCATGCCTTCGAGCAGCGCCGTGTCGGCGTCCGGATCGAGGCACTTCACCCGCCGCCAGTCGCGCGTGAACCGCACCTCGACACGGCCCCCGGGGCGGTCATCGGGGTGCTCTTGGGGGCGCCCCGGCTGGTCCTCCGTCGCCGCCTCGCGCAGAATCACGCCGATGTGCACATACTCGTTCCGCACCGCATCCGGCACGTACCGGAGCAGTTGAAACTCGCAGTTGCGTCTTGTCGAGTCGCCGCCCATAGTTCGGTCAGGTATCAGGTGTCAGGTTCCAGGTTTCAGGTTTCAGTGGTCAGTGATCAGTGGTCAGCGATCAGTGCAGGCAAGCAATCTGAAACCCGACACCTGATACCTGAAACCTCAATTCACCCTCATCGTAGTCCCCCACCTCTCCCCTTTCCAAGCCTCTTCATCCCCCTCTTTTCCCTTCTCTCCCCATTTCGGAAAAGGCCTGCGATCCGATTTCCAAAATGCCTCAATACCCTCCCGGATACGGCTTCGCCGCTGGAGCAGCTTCTCCACCAACGCCTCCATTTCTGCCAGGTCCCCGCCGTACCATTCAGGGGGAATTTCGTTGGCCGCCGCCCACACCGTCTCCGCTGCCATGGTCTCGAGGCGCGTCAGCCAGGGCTCGAAGGATTCCCAGCCTCTCACCTCTCGGTATACGTCATTGCGGTAATAGACCCCGCGCAGCGGTGCATCCTCGAAGCGCCACTCCCCGGCGTGAAAGCAGTAGCCGAAGTCGATGAAAACGGCCTTGTAGCGGCGTTCCCGCTGCCGCCGCGTGAACACCGCCTGCCGCCCGTTGGCATTGCCCGTCCACTTGTCCAGCGCCAGGATGCCGGCGAACTCGCCCAGGTTCTTCACCTCGGCCAGCTGCTCCTCAGGCAGATAGTCCACTACCTGGCCCGGCATCAATCCCCCGGCGAATCTCGACCCGAACTGCAGTCCCGGTGCGCAACGCGCGTGGCTCCGTCCCAGATCGATCTCCAGCTCCGGCGTATTCTCGATCAGCCAGCTTGAGACCTCCACCAGCTCGGCCTCCGGCACGCTCAGCCCCGCGGCCGCCGCTAGGCGCGAGGCCAGCAGCTCGTTGGCCAGCACCCGCATGTGCTGCGGGTTGTTCTGGAATTTCACGACGTAGATGTGGCCGTCCGCGCCCAGCATCAACTGGCCCTGTGCGCCGCCCCGCATGCGCCGGATCTGCTGTACCGCCAGAACCGCCACTCCCGCTCCCGCCCTTCGTCCGATTTTGCCTAGTTCCTCCCCGCATTCTAAACGCTTGCGCGCTCGATCTCCGCATCGAGGTCATGCGGATCATCGCGTCCATCCCGGCGCCCGCTCCCCTCCGGTGCGCGCCAGCCCATCGATCTATCTCCTTGCCTCGCGCCGGCTCGCGCGTGGTCTTTATGCCCTTTTCATTTCCCGCACTGGAGGCGCGATGCATGGCATCCTGCATGCACCCGCGCAGGCCACGTCACGCCGCCTCGCTCCCTCGCTCCCTCGTTTCCTGTCTTCCATATGAACATCCTACGAATGCTTTATGTCCCGCTTATAGCTTCTCCGCTCGAATAGTCCTTGGGTATCCAGCACGTTGGCCGGTCGATACCCGCAAAAGATAGGGCCTCATAAGTCCCATCGTGAACGGTCTCGCTGGCAGAAGGATTCTTGGCTGGACGGCGCGTTCGTGTACGGCGCGTCCGGTAGTGCGGTGGCCCTTTCCTATCGCAACCACTCACTCAACCACGCAAACCATGCAGTCCCTAAGAAAGCGAGAGGAGAACATGAGAAGTCTCTTTTGGAATGCCCCGACGCGAATCTTGACGCGAATCATGGCGCTGGCGGCCCTGGCCACCGCAACCACCTGTACAGGGCTGGCGCAAACGGCCCCCGCCACGCCTGCGCAGCCCGCGCAGGTGGCAGCCACAGACCCACCGGCCGCCCCCGGCACCACCACCACCCATCCCGCCGCTTCCACGGCAACCCCCCAGTCGCCTCTGGAGCAGGAGGTCGAGGTCCTCAAGGCCCGCATCGACCAGTTGGAGAAAGAGGTCCGGCAGGAGCACGCGTCCACGCTCCAGAGCTCCAGCGACGCCGCCGCGCTCACCGCCGCGGAAAGAAACCTCCTCGGTCTCCAGCAAGCCTCCGTCCTGCACGCCGCGGCGCCTACGGCCACGCCCGCCATGGTCAAGGCCGTCACCCCGCAAGAGCCCGCTGCTCCTGCGGCGCCCGCCGCCAAGGATCCCCACGCCCCCGCATTCTCCGACTGGGACTGGACCTGGCTCAACGGCAATCCCCGCAACAAGGACACCGCCTACGACTCCAAGTTCTTCACCCCCGAGATCCGCGCCGACATCACCTACAACTACGACTTCAACCGCCCCCAGGATGACACCATGAGCGGCTCGAGCGAGCTCTTTCGCACCAACGAGATCCAGCTCGAGCAGTTCGGCCTGGGCGGCGACTTCCACCTCGACAACGCCCACGCCCGCTTCATGACCCAGTTTGGCATGTACTCCACCGCCACCATCCGCAACGACCCCAGCTACTCCAAGGGCCAGTGGGATATCGGCGACGCCGACCGCTATCTCTCCGAAGCCTACGGCGGTTATCAGATCCCCAACGTCATGCACGGCATTAACATCGATGCCGGCATCTTCATGTCTTACGTCGGCCTCTTCAGCTACTACAACTTCGACAACTGGGCCTACCAGCCTTCTTACGTCTCCTCCAACACGCCCTGGTTCTTTGAGGGCATCCGCATCCAGATCTTCCCCACCGAACACCTCAAGATCGAGCCCTGGATCATCAACGGCTGGCAGTCCTATGGCTCGTCGAATTCCCGAAAAGGCATCGGCGGTCAGATCAAGTGGACGCCTTACCCCTGGATGAACGTCATCAGCAATAACTACGGCGTAGGTCACGATGACTTTGAGGTTCCCGGCCGCTCCCGCCTGCACACCGACAACAGCCTCGAGATCAAGTACTACGACAAGCCCAGCAACTTCATTGATAAGGCAGCCTTCAGCATCACCGCCGATGCCGGCTGCGAGTACGGCGCAGGCGTCAACTGCCACAACGACAAAAACGGCAACTTCAAGCAGAGCTTTATCGGCTACATGGTCTATGACCGCACCTGGGTCAAGAAGGATCTCTTCGGCTTCACCCTCGGCGGCGGCCAGATCAACAACCCCGGCGAGTACCTGGTCCTCGTTCCGCCCATCAACGGCATGTCGGCAACCACCGCGGCCCTCAACTCCCCCTACTTCCAGATGAATGCCGGCGACGCCTTCACGGCATGGGATACCAGCTTCACCGTCGATTACATGCCGCGCCAATGGTTCACCTGGCGCTGGGAGTACGGCTACCGGCACGCGAGCATACCCTACTGGTCCGGCAAGGGCGGCATGACCCCGCCCGCCTTCGCCGGCGCGGCCTGGGGCGTCAACAACAACGCGCCCACCCAGTTCGCCTGCATGGACGGCTCCGCCGTTCCCAACCCCGGTGGCCCCTACTCGGCCGGACAGGTTCCTTACGGAACCACCGGAACCCTGGGGCCTGCCGGAGCGCCTGGTAGAGCACTCAGCTACGTGAACAGCTACTGCGGTAGCACTCCGAGCGGCCCGCACGGCGGCGTCTGGTTCCCCGACCTCCGCCGCGACGAGCAGTACATCGACATCGACCTCATGGTCAAGTTCTAGCTTTCCCAATCCACAGCGCACGGGCCCGGAATCCAACGAGATTCCGGGCCCGTCTTCTTGCCCGCCGTCGATAGGTTTGCACCACCGGTCTCAGACCTTCATTTTTTGCGCCCGGGGTGGGGTGTTTCGTTAAGTCCAGCAGAATCAAGCGAAATGTTCGGCAATAACATACTTGAAACACAAACCCCGGCAGGGGGACAATCGACAAACAGGACAGGTGTCAAATTCACACGTTCAACCCTTAGGCCGGGGAGGGGAGAATGAAGCATGGACGCCAAACGGGCGGTCGGGGGATTTTGTACCTTCGTTGGGGGTACGTTCGTGAGTATTATCCAAGCGACGCAGCCAAGTTGGTTTGGGAATCACGCGTGGATACTTCCAGCCTCTTCGGTGGTTCTCTTCGTTGGTCTTTTGGTTTGGCTTTGCCAATATCGCTGGGCGCAGAAGCTATTGGGCATCGTTCAGCCTCAGCCTCCACCCAATCCCATTTCGCCGCAAGCCCAGACGGAACATAATCTAAGCTCACTTATCCCAGATGGCCGACTAAAGATCATTTCAGCGCATTACGGTGTAGATGGCGGACCAAATGCGGATGTCGCTGAAGGATACTTACGGCCCAAGGTGTGCGGCCATTCTCTTGCTGGATGGGTTGGAGCTGACCTTTTTGGTGGATTCCAACCCATCATCGGTTTGACCAAGAGAGTGAAGGTTCACTATTCATTCGATGGAACTGAGGGAACAATTTCCAAGAAAGAACACGAATTGCTGGTACTCCCTGACCCGTCCCTTGTAGAAGTTCCTCGAATCGTCGTGACGGGCTTAGAGGAGAGCGATCCAAGAATCATGCCGTCATTTGTAGACGGAAGAAAACATCCAATCCCCAGCTTTGTCTCATTTGAGCTAAAAAATCGTGGTGGTCGCGATGCGCTATGGGTCAGGCTAAATCCGATCAAACTCCAAAAGCGCATAGTGTTCTTCGATGTAGTTGCCGAATCTATCGCTCCCACGGATTTTAGAAACTTTTACGCTAATGTAGAGAATCAGTCTGGCATTGATGCAAATCGTGATCTCATTAAGGCCATGAATGAGGAGTGGGCTTCACGAGCCAACCGAGATACGCTTCGAGAGATCGCATTCCCGGCCAGGATCGACTATGAAGATTCGGAGGGCACGAGATTCGAGTGCGATTTCACTCTGATCTATCACGGAGGAAGAGGGTACAATCAGCCAGTCGATTTCAAATGTATAGAATGCCGTGACATTTACTGGCGCCGCATACCTAAATTTGTTAAGGCTAACTGAGAGAAGAGATGAAAAGTCTGGAGTATCGGAAGGGCGCGGAAGCGCAAAACAACTTGTGTGTCAAGTATGTTGTTGCCGAACATTTGGCAAAAATATACTTGGCTCATCAAGCCTTAACAGAGGGGGTGCTGAATGGCTAGCGCAGCCGAGCATGGTGTGGTGCGTGGAGGGGAGGCGCGCGGGCCCGGCGTTGAAGTAGTGGCCTTCCTCAAAGCTGCAGGTCTGGCGCGTGCCGTCGGTGAACTCTACTTCGGTGCCGTTGCGGACGCTCCAGTTGCGGCCGCCGGGCCGTTGCCGCGCTTCGAGAATGGTGCACGACCACCCCGCCTTGCCCAGTTCGTAGGCTGCGACCAGACCGGCAATGCCTCCGCCTAGAATCACCACGCGCGTGCCTTTACCGTCCACCAGGCGAAGAGGCTCGTTTTGCGCGGCGGCTACAGGCAAGGGCAGCAGGCCGAGTGATTGCATCAGGACGAAGGCGGTGCCATATCCGCCCGCCTGGCCGGCACGCATCAGAAACTGACGTCGGGTGAGGCTCATCTTGTTTACCTTTCAGGAGATATAGCCAGGGAAGGGGACCGGATGAGCTAGTTATACGCGAAATCGGCGGGTCTTTTTCCTGCCGGATGGGAGGGGATCCAAGATATTTTGAATGGTACTTGACATCATACACTGTGTATAATACAGTATATGAAGCACGGTGTCTGGAGCACAGCATGACTTTGGCGGAAAACCTCTTCGAGAACCTTCGGATGGAGCTGCGGCGAGGCTGCCTGACCTTGGCGGTGCTGGCGCAGCTCAGGCAGGAGCACTACGGCTACACGCTGCGCAAGGCGCTGGCCAGCCGCGGCATGGAGATCGACGAGAACACGCTGTACCCGCTGCTGCGGCGGCTTGAAGCGCAGGGGCTGCTCATCAGCGAGTGGCGCGAGGAAGACAAGCGCAACAAACGCTTCTACCGGTTGTCGGCAGACGGCCAGGAGATTTTTGTGCGGCTGCTGAAGGAATGGAACGACATCAACACAGCGATTACGAATTTGCTGTAGACGCGAGGAACACATATGGAACTGCTCGAACGTTATCTGCAAGCGGTGAAGAAGCATCTGCCCTGGCTGCGGCAGGACGACATCATTGCCGAACTGCGCGTGAATCTTGAGGCGCAGCTCGAAGACAAGGAAGCGGAGCTGGGGCGCAAGCTGAGCAACGCCGAGATGGAGGCGTGGCTGAAGCAGTTGGGATCGCCGCTACATGTGGCCGCGCGCTATCGGCCGCAGCAGTATCTGATCGGGCCGGCAGTTTTCCCGATCTACTGGTTTGTGCTGCGGCTGGCGCTCGGCTGGTGCACGGTGATCTATGCGATTGCAAGGACGGTGGATACTGTGGCCAACGGGCTCGGCTCCGATGCGTTGGTGAGAGCGGTAGCGCAGTTGCTATGGGTGCTCTTAATCAGTGCGGCGGTGGTCACGCTGATCTTTGCCTTGCTTGAGCGGAGCGGCGCGAAGATTCCCGACAAGTTTGCGCAGGGAACGGCGATGAGCAATGACTGGCCGCAGGGCGCAATGTCGCTCTGCGATGTGCGGCTCGACGGGCGAAAGAAGCCAAAGACCTACGCCCAGGCAGTCGTCGAAGTGATCGTCGGCTGGATCGCGCTCATGTGGTTCTTGTTGGTGCCACATTATCCGTTTCTGCTGATGGGGCCCGGAGCCATTTACCTGAAAATGGCGCCGTACCAATTGGCGCCGATATGGTGGACCTTCTACTGGTGTGTGGTCCTACTGAACGCTGTGGAGCTGGCATGGCGCATGGCGGACCTGTTGCGGGACCGGTGGCAGGGGCCGCACCACGCGCAACGCCTGGTTAAGCTGGCATTTGGCTTCGTCCCGCTGCTGGTTGTACTGGCGGTGCCGGGGCGCATGCTGTTTCTGTTGAAAGATCCGGCAGATGCCGCGGCGCACCATGCCGCGCTCGACCAGATGAACCTATGGACCTATCGTGGGTTCGAAGTGATTGCGGCGATTACGCTGCTGCAGTTGGTGTGGATGGTCGGGCGGATCAGCCTGGAAGCCTATCGCCGGCGATTGGCCACGCAATGAGCCGGAGCGGACGGGAACAAAGCGGGTTTCTCCGACGAAGCGATTGGTGGAGGTGTGCGGGTCAGCTCACACCTGCATCACTTCCACTTCCTTCTTCTGCGAGAGCTCTTCCATGCGCCGGATCTCGCCGTCGGTCATCTTCTGCACTTCATCGAGGGCGCGCTTCTCATCGTCCTCGCTGATCTTCTTTTCCTTGGCGAGCTTCTTCAGGGCGTCGTTGCCGTCGCGGCGCACGTTGCGCACCGCGGTGCGGTGCTCTTCCAACACCTTGTTCAGGTGCTTGCACACCTCGCGGCGGCGCTCCTCGGTCATGGGCGGCACGGGAACGCGGATGATTTTGCCGTCGGACATGGGATTGAAGCCGAGATCGGCGGCCTGAATCGCCTTTTCAATCTCCTTGAGAATGCTGGGGTCCCAGGGCGAGATGGTGATCAGTTGCGGCTCGGGCGCCGACACCTGCGCCATCTGGTTGATCGGCGTGAGCGTGCCGTAGTAGTCCACCTTCACCTGGTCGAGCATGTGCACGCTGGCTCGGCCGGTGCGCGTGGAGGCCAGATTGGCCTGGAAATCGGCGACCGCATGGTCCATGCGCCGCTTGAGGTCGTTGTAAAGGTCTTTGAGCGCCGGATTGCCGGCCATAAAAGCTGTCATCGGTGATCGTCCTCGCTCGAGCGAATTTCCAACCGATATTCTACAACCACAACGGCGGGCTGCCCGCGTTTACAAGGCGTTATGCCACGGCGATCATCCCTGTCGCCGCCGCCTGCTCGTGCGCGCGGTAGCTCGATCGCACCAGCGGCCCGGATTCCACGTGCCGAAAACCCATTCTGAGTGCTTCGGCCTTCAGTTCGGCAAACTCGCGCGGCGTGTAGAGGCGCTTCACGGGCAGGTGATCGCGCGAGGGCCGCAGGTACTGGCCGATGGTCAGAATGTCGCAGCCCACCTGGGCCAGATCGCGGAACACTTCAACCAGTTCGTGTGTCTCTTCGCCCAGCCCCACCATCACGCCGGACTTCGTGACCCCTTCGGGCCGCAGCTCTTTGGCATAGCGCAGCAATTCCAGCGATTTTTCGTAGCGCGCGCCGGAGCGCACCACGCGATACAGGCGCGGCACGCTTTCGGTGTTGTGGTTCAGAACTTCGGGCCGCGCATCCACCACTGTGCGGATGGCTTCGCGGTCGCCCTGAAAGTCGGGAATGAGCACTTCCACGCGGCAGCCGGGAGCCTGACGGCGAATGTCGTCGATCACCATGGCGAAGACCCGCGCCCCGCCCAGCAGATCGTCATCGCGGTTCACGCTGGTAATCACGGCATGCTCGAGTCCGAGCGCGGCCACAGCCTGCGCCACGCGGCGCGGCTCGTCAAAGTCAATCGCCTCGGGACGCCCCTTGGGCACGGCGCAAAATCCGCATCGGCGCGTGCACAGGTTGCCCAGCATCATGAACGTCGCGGTCTTGTGGTGCCAGCACTCGCCGATGTTGGGGCACTGGGCGCTTTCGCACACCGTGTGCAGTCCAAGCGAGCGGGCCAGCCGCTTGAGCGAGTGGTAATTCTCGCCCACCGGCGCGCGGGCCTTCAGCCACTCCGGCTTGGGCGCAGGCGTGCGGCGCGCGGGCTCGATCTGCACCAGTTCCATCACGCTTTCATTGTAGCGTTTGAAGAAGTTGGCAGGCGGAAAACCTCGGTTCCCAGTGAGCCGTGAGGGTTTGCGACGGGTTGATACACTGCTACAACATGCTTGGAGAATTAGCCGGATGAGCCGTCGAATGTTGCAGCTGATGGTGCTCGCTGTCGCCGCCAGTGCGTCGGGACAGTCTTCGTGGACGCCGAGCGACACCGTGCAACCGAATGCAGAAGCATTTGTTCCGTTGCGCAAGGCGTGGGCGCAAAACCTGCGTGAGAAGAAAGTGCAGGCATGCGTGGCGCAATACACGCCGGATGCAGTCTTCGTGCAGCCGGATGGAAGCCGCGTGACGGGTTCGGAGGCACTGCGTCATCTCTATGAGATGGTGACCAATACATTCGACAGCGACCTGGTGTTCGACTCAAAACATGTTGAGATTTCCGCGGATGAGGCGACCGACACTGGGACCTATCGCGAGGTGCTGACCACACGGGCAACGGGAAAGCGGCAACTGGTGTGGGGTGATTACGAAACGGATTATCGCAAGGGGAAAGACGGGCAGTGGCTGATCGCAAAGCAATCGTGGACAAGCGCGGGGCAACCTATCGCGCTCGACCTGGCGGCGCATCCCGTGGTGGCGCTGACGTTTGACGACCTGCCGGCCGCGGCCAAGTTGCCCGAGGGCGATACGCGGTCGGGCGTGGCAACGCGGCTGACGGAGGAGTTGCGGGCAGCGCACCTGGCGGGCACGTACGGATTTGTGAACGCAGCCAAGCTCGAGAACGGCGCGGATGAGCAACGGGCGCTGCGTATCTGGGTGGATGCGGGAATGAATGTTGGCAGTCACACATGGTCGCACATGTCGTTGACAGCCAACACGCCGGAGGCCTTTGAGCAGGAGATCGTTCGTAACGAGCCGGTTCTGGCCGAGTATGGCGAAATGCGCGACTGGCACTGGTTTCGCTATCCGTTTCTGTGGGAGGGCGAAACGGTGGAGAAGCGCCGCGCAATTCGAGCCTTTCTCCATGACCACGGCTATCGCATCGCGGAAGTTTCACTCGACTTTGAGGACTATGCGTGGAACGACGCTTACGCCCGGTGCGCCGCCAAGAAGGATACGGCGGCGATCGACTGGCTCAGGCGGAGTTATCTCGAAACCGCGACCGAGTACATCCTGCTAGGGCGCGAGGAACAACTGATTGCGTTCGGACACGAGATTCCCAATGTGATGCTGTTGCACGCCACAGCATTCACCACGCTTATGCTGCCCGATCTGCTGCAATTGCTCCGCAGCCAGGGATTCAATTTTGAGGGCCTGGCGCAAGTTGAAAATGACCCCGCTTACAGTCTTGGCCCTGACGCGGGGCTGAAATACGGCGGCACGTTACCCGACCAATTCATGGATTCGCGGCACTTGCCATATCCTCCGGTTAGCCCAAAACCATTCCAGCAATTAGCGCATCTATGCCAGTAGGTTGCCTTACCTCAGCTTCACGCGCACGTCGCTCCGCACCAGGTAAAGGAAGCAAACCAGATTGATCAGGCCCAGCACCAGGAGGTCAGTGAAATGCCGGGTCATGAAGGTCCAGAAGAACCATCCTGCCAGAAGCGCGACTGCAGCCAGTGTGAGCGCCCAGGCCCAGCGCAGCAGAAGCAGCAGACCGAGCCCTCCAGCGATAAACAGGGCAGGGAAAACAAGAAAGACAGGTCCGACGCGGCCCTGGACGACGTAGACTACGGCGACCACGGCGAGCAGGATCATGTAAACGCTGATGGCGATGAGGCCGGGCAGGTGTAACAGCTTCGCGGGCTGCGCCTTCGGCTTGGCTTGCGGTTCAGGCTGGCTGGTTGCGGGCGGGTTCGAATTGGTGTCGGCAATCATAGTGTGTGCAGGTAGGCAAGCAGATCGTTCAGTTGGTCGTCGGTAAGTGGTGTGCCGGGCATCATCTGCCGCCCATTCAGGATGACCGCTGTCAGGCGCTCGTCGGTAGGCGGCGCGCCCGAGGGCATGGCCTTCAGTTTCGTCAACGCCCGCAACCCCGGCCCATGCAGGGGATGCGTCGACGTGGGATAGTGGCAACGCGCGCATTTCGCCTGGTAGACGGCCGCACCGCGTGCCTCCTGCGGCGTCCACTCACTGGAGGGCTTCGAGGGCGGCAGCGAACGGCAGCCGGCCAAACCGAAGGCGATCGTGGAGAGAGCAGAAACCATAAGAAAACTGCGCATGAACATTTGCCTCTCATCATACCGCGCATGGAGGGGCGTAGTATGTGCATTTGCAGATTGTTCCTGATCTTGCAACGCAGCTCGCGCAGGGCGAACCGCGGCGATCTGCCCTCACTCTGCCGCGGCAATCGCCTCTGCGATGCGGTCAATGGCTTGCTGCTCGTCGTCGCTGCCGGGGTAGCGGCCGTTTACCAGGATCGAGAAAGCCACCATGCGGCCGCTGGCCGTGCTCACGTAACCGGAAAGCGCGTTCACCTCGTTCAGCGTGCCAGTTTTGGCCCACATCTTGCCTTTGACCGGCGAGTTCTTGAAGCGGTTGTCGAGCGTCCCGTCCACTCCGGCGATAGGCAACGTCTCGCGCCAAGCCGCGCCCCACGGCTGGTGCGACGCGTAAGCCAGCAAGTGCGTAAAGGCGCGCGGAGAGATCTTGTCCATCGCGCTCATGCCCGAGCCGTCGTAGAAAAAGAAGTCGTTGTCGTCGATGCCGGCATCCACCAGGAACTGCCGCACCACGCGCGTCCCCTCCTCAAAGCTGCCATCGCTGCCGTACGTCTTGCCCAGCAGGCGAAGCAGCAGTTCGGCGTGCAGGTTCTGGCTGGTCTTGTTGATGACCTTGATGTCTTCGGCCACGGGCACCGAGATGCGCGCGGCCAGCACGCGGCGGCCCTCGGGGGCGCCGGCAATCGTGCTGAGCTCAACAGGCGCGAGCTTCAGCGGTTTCTCGCGCTCTTCGGCAAAATCCCCCGCTCCCGATGCATACTTGTGCCGCGATTCGGGATCTCCGCTCACCTTGATGCCGCGGCGCAGCAGGGCCAGCTTGAACGCGTCGGCCGTGAACTCCGCCGGGTCCTCGACGGCCATCGAAACATGCAGGCCGCCGGCGGGCACTGTACCCCAGGTGCGAACCATCGTCAAGCCGGGGCGGCGTTCCAGGCCGGGCCGCGCCTCCTCGCCGGGCGCTGCAGGCTTCATGCTGTTGTCCACCGTAAAGTAGTCCACGTCGGGTGCCCACTCAGCCAGCGTATGGCCGCTCCCGGCAGGATGCTCATTGATGTTCAGCTCGTCGGCATTCTCGTTGAAGGTGAGGGCGGAGACCGGCGCGCCGTAGCTCCACTGCAAATCGTCCCAGCCCCACCCCTGCCCCCAGGGCTCGTCGAGAAAGTAGGTGTCGTCGCCCACCACCGTGCCTTCCACCACGCGCACGCCCGATTGCTCCACCTGCTCCGCAAGCAAATCGAGCGGCGCCATCACCTTGAGCGCCCGCGCGGTCTCTGCAGCCTCTTCCGGCGAGACCTCGCTAGTCGTAGTGGTACTCGCCTGAGTTGTCCCGGTCGGAGTTGTCCCCGCTTGCCCCGCGCTCGCAGCGGCATCCGGCTGTGCAGCCGGCGGCGCCGTCGTGGGCTCCACATAGGGATAGATACGTGCGCTGATCGTAGGATCGCCCACGCCCAGCAGAATGATGTCGCCGTGCAGAGTGCCCGCCGCATCCACATCGCCATTGGCCACCACGAACGTCGTCCAAGTGAGGGTTTCCACGGGCAGTAGGGCGTAAGCCGCCGCGGTGGTGGTGAGCTTAGCGTTGGAGGCAGGCGTAAACAGTTGGGCGTCGTTCAATCCGTAGAGCGGCTGCCCGTCGAGCGTCGTCACGCTGATGCCGAATTGCGCGTGGCTGAGCGCGGGGTCGGCAAGGATGGTCCGAATACGGTCGGCGAGCGGGCCGGTCGTCGGCGCCGGGCGCAGTGGCGGATGAGGCGTGCGATGCGCGGGCGCTTGCGCATGGAGAACAGAACAGCAAACCAGAAAGACGCCCAACGCAGTTGCCGGGAATCGCCGCAAAATCGTCATGCCCGGAGTGTAGCAAAACATCGCCGCAGGGCGGCGTACCATCGGGAGTGAGAGCTTATGCGAAGCAGGTCAAATTGGCGGGTGCGCACGCGCACCCTCGAGCTGGGCCGGCGCACGCTTGTGATGGGCGTGGTGAACATTACCCTTGACTCCTTCTCTGACGGCGGTTCTTTCCTCGACTCGGATCAGGCCGTCGCCCACGCATTGCGTCTCGTTGAGGAAGGCGCCGACATTCTCGATCTCGGCGCGGAAAGCACGCGTCCAGGCTCGCGTGCGGGCGGCGCAGATGCGCTCGTCAGCGCGGGCGAAGAGCAGGCGCGGCTTCTGCCTGTCCTTGAGGGAGTGTTGAAGGCGCTGCCCCACGCAGTGCTCTCAGTGGACACGTACAAGGCGGCCACGACGCGTGCAGCACTCGAAGCGGGTGCGGAGATCGTCAATGACGTGAGCGGCTTCACGTGGGATCCCGGTATTGCGCAGGTCTGTGCGGAGTTCGGTGCGGGCGTGGTCCTCTCGCACTCGCGCGGCCGCCCCGAGGCCTGGCGTGCCCAGCCGCAACTCACTCCCGATGCGCTGCTGGCCACGGTGCGTGACGGATTGGCCGCAAGCCTCGCCATGGCGCATGCGGCCGGAATCGCGCAGGATCAAATAGTTCTCGATCCCGGCTACGGCTTCGGCAAACGCTTCAGCGAGAATTACGTGCTGCTCAACCGTCAGGCCGAGCTCCTCTCACTCGGCTGGCCGTTACTTGCGGGCTTGAGCCGCAAATCGTTTCTAGGTCACACGCTCGCGCCGCTCTTCGGCGGCAGCGATGCCCCGCTCGACGGGCGCGAGAACGCGAGCCTCGCGGCGATGACAGCCGCGATCCTTCACGGCGCGTCGATCGTGCGCGTGCATCAGGTCCGCCCCGCGGTCGAGGCCGCGCGCATTGCCGATGCCATTCTTGCCGCATCTCCATCGATGTAGCGCCGGTCTCCTGACCGGCTGTACAGGCGGCGTCCACGCCGCCTGCGGCCCTGTGTCGGCCAGCAGGCCCACACAACCCGGTTTGTAAGCCAGCGCTACACAGTTGAACCCTTAAATGCTGATTCCCACCTTGTAACGCGGCCACAGCGGGCGCTCCGCCCCATGATCGACCACCGGTTCGCCGTCGCACTCCGCTTCAATCACGGTAGCCGGCTGGTCGGGCGCCACCAACGGAAGTCCCGTCAGCCTGAAGCTGAACTCGTCCTGCGTGAACTCCACCTTCTTGCCCGTCTTGAGCACGCGCGCCGAGAGCACCTTGGGCTTTAGGCCGCCGATAGCCACCACCACTTCGGGTTTGTAAAAGTCGAGCCACTCGGCCGCCGGCGTGTGTCCGGACCAGTTGTACACGTGCACGTAGAGCGTGTTGCCCTTCCGCGAGTAATTGCAGCTCGCGTTGGCGTTCAGCGTTCCCCGCTCCGAGCCGTAAATGGTCTTGCCGTTGGTATCCATCCACTTGCCCACCGCTTCCAGAACCTCAATGGAAGCAGGCGGCACGGAGCCGTCGGGCTCGGGTCCGATGTTCAGCAGATAATTCCCGCCGCCGCGTGCGCAAGTGATCAGATTGTTCACAATCGTCTTGGGAGTCTTCCACTGATCGTCGGCGCGATTGAAGCCCCAGCTCTCGTTCAGCGTCATGCACGACTCCCAGGCTCGGCCGGCTTCCGAGGCTTGGATGTGCTGCTCCGGAGTGGCAAAGTCGCCTTCGAGGCCGTTCCGATTGTTCACAATGATGTCGGGCTGCAGCTCGAAGACCATCTCGTTCATGCGCTGCGACTCCCACTGTGCTGCGGTCAGCGGCCACGAAACGTCGTACCACAGGATGTCGATCTTGCCGTAATTCGTCAGCAGTTCGCGGATCAGGCCGTGGGTGTAATCCACAAAGCGCCGCCGCGCCGCCTCGTCGGTCTTGCAGATGGCGCCGTCGGGATGGTGCCAGTCCATGAGCGAGTAGTAGAAGCCCACGCGCAAACCCTCGGCGCGCGCCGCGTCGACGTATTCGCGCACCAGGTCGCGCCCCGGGCCCTGCTTCATCGCGTTGTAGTCGGTCAGCTTGGTGCCCCAGTTGCAAAAGCCCTCGTGGTGCTTGGTCGTCATCACCATATACTTCTGGCCGGCGCGTTTGGCTAGCCGCGCCCAATCGCGGGCCGCATTCGGCTTGGGATGGTGGTGCTTGGCCAGAATCTCGTACTGGGGAATCGGCACGCCCTCGTGCTCCTTTACCCACTCGTGCTGGCCGATGATGCTATAGAGGCCCCAGTGGATGAACATGCCGAACTTGGCCTCATGCCACCACGCCATGCGCGCGTCGCGCGTGGCGATCTGCTTCTCGTCAGTAGGCGTGGATGCCGGCTGTGCCGCGGGACCTTGCGTGCCCAGAGCCGCAGGCATGCCCAGGCCCTCCGCCTTGGTCGCGGCCAGCGCCGCCGCGCCCGCTGCGCCAAACTGCTTCAAAAACGACCGTCGCGTGCTTTCGCTCCAATCCATCGCCCTCTCCTTCTCCTTTTTCACCTTTTTCTATACATCCATCTCCCGGCCCGCCGCCGGATCAAGTTTTCGTTAGCGTTTACGAAAGCCGGGGAAAATCGCCGCCGAGCCACTATAGCAGACCCGGCGATGCGCGGGGTGGCTCCGGCCTCGCGCCGCGGCTCCGGTGGCGCCGGTGCGGCGGCCAATTTCAACGAAATGCTTCATTTTGGGCATCATCGGCAGCTACACTCTTTTCATGGTCGTCCGCCTGAAAGACATAGCAGCCGAGCTCGGAGTATCGGTGGTCACGGTGTCGCGCGCGTTGCGCAACCGGCCCGATATCGCGGAGGAAACCAAGGCCAAAATCCTGGAATGCGTGAAGCGGCTGAACTACCGCCCCAACCTCACTGCACGCAGCCTGGTCACGGGCCGCAGTTCGCTCATTGGCCTCGTCGTGCCCGACCTCATTCATCCCTTCTTCGGAGAGATTGCCAAGGGCCTCTCCAGCAAGCTGCGGGAAAAAGAGTTTTACCTCATCGTTTCCTCTTCCGAGAGCGATCCGCAGCTGGAGCAGGACGAGGTGGAGCACATGCTCGCCCACCATCTGGACTGCTTTGTTGTGGCCTCGTGCCGCAAAGATACCGACACCATCCGCCGCATCAGCGAGGCGGGCGTGCCGCTGGTGCTTGTCGACCGCAATTTTCCCGGCTTTCGCTCCAATTTTGTCGGCGTCAACGACGTGAAGGTGGGCGAACTCGCCACCGAGCACCTCATCGCGCAGGACTGCAAGCGCATCGCGCACATTCGCGGCCCGGCAACCAGCGTCGGCAACAACCGCGCCGAGGGATACTGCAACGCCCTCGCGCGGCACGGCATGGCGGTTGCAAGCAATTACATCGTGGCCTGCGGCGAGGCGTCGGATTCCGATGGCGAAACCCGCGGCCGCCGCGCCATGGAAGAGATCCTGGCCCTGAAACCGCGGCCCGACGGGCTTTTTTGCTTCAACGACATCATCGCCGTGGGCGCCATGGAGCGCGCCCTCGAAGCCGGTCTACGCATTCCCAATGACATGGCCATCGTGGGCTGCGGCAACTTCCACTACAGCAGCAAACTGCAGGTGCCACTCTCCAGCGTCGACCAGAAATCGCGCGAAATCGGCGAGCGCGCCGCCAAAATGATCATGACGCTGCTCGAAAAGCCGCCCTCGGCGCGGCCGCGCAGCATCATCCTCGAGCCCGAACTGATCGCGCGAGAATCATCGCAACTCAAATAGGCGGACGCTAGTTCTCCGACGGCCGCTCCACGTGGTCGACGACAATCACATCCACCGGCCCCTTGGCGGGCACGAGCTTCAACCCGAGCTGCTCCTCAAGGGCGGTAAAGATCGATGGCCGCTTGTCGGAGGCGTCCGCGCCGTCGGGCGCGTATTCCAGCGTGAGGTCGTAACCCCCTTCGAGTCCGGTCTTGTTTACGATGACCCTGCCGACCGTGAAGGAAAGGTTCACGGCAAGGCTTTCCACAGAGACTGAATGCGCCGTGATTTTGCCGCTCGAATACACGGCATTGCCACCGCTGCTGTCGGGCGCGGTCTGCTTCATCTTGCATCCGCCCTTCGCGACGGTGAGCTCGTAAATCGGCAGATCCTTCGTTTCGTGGTGCACCTTGAGCGCAAAGCGGTCCGCCAGCAGCGCCTGCAGCATCAGCTGCGATTGCTTCCACCGTTCCATGGTCGGAAGCTTCTCCAAGGCCACCGCCGCGTCGGCATCCATCTTGGCTTCAATTGTGATGGGTTCCGACTGGGCCCATCCTGGCAGGCCGATGAGCTGGTCGTCCATCAGCACCCCATAGGCAGTGCGAATCACAGTCACGACGGGCATGCCGCCCATGGAGAAGCTGTCGGGCGTGCGCTTCATAAACCCGTGGCCCGTGGGGTCGGGCTTGACGGTGACTACGTCGTAGCTGAAGGCCGGGGTCGGCGAGTTCTGCTGTTGCGGCGCGGGCGGTGCAGTCTGACCAAATGCGGGGCTGGCAAGAGCCGCGCTCACAGCGGTCAGCAAAAACCCGCGGCGCCATGCCATAGGGCGCCGATCCTTATAGTTCATTCTGCGGCCATTCCTTTCTTGCGCGGTTTCTCTATGGTTTGTCGGTCGCAAGGTAGACGACCACGCCGCCCAGCAGCACCAGCGTGGCCACGGTGGGAACCAGCACCATCCAGGTCAATCCGGAGCCGGCCAGCGATCCAGAGCTCAGGCTGTCCCACTGCGCCGCGGCGGCCTGCGGAAACTGCACAAACCAGTCGTGCCAGTAGCTCCAGGTGAGCCATTCGACGCCGTTACGCGCCTCTAGGCCGGCAAATCCTACGGCGGCCAAAAGCGCCACCGCGCAAGCAAAGATCTGTGCGCCCAGCAAGGGGCGGGCAACGCGTTCCATGGCAGCATTGCGCCGGCGCAGTTGCGCGCGCCACAACAAAACCGCAGGGGCCACGGGCCGCGCCGCGGCAAGCGATTCCACGCGCGCCTGCTGGAAGGCTCCAGAAACCAGCACTATGTCGCCACAGGTGCGGCAGCCGCTTACGTGCGCGCGGAGCTCTACCGGGCAAGCATCCGGCCATTGGCCGCGCGCCATCAACTGGCGAACTTCTTTCTCATACGTGCAAGACGTCAGATTCATGATTTCCTCCCGTCGGCGTCCGCCACGTTGCATTCACGGAGAAGGGCAGCGATCTTGCGCCTCGCGCGGAAAAGCAGCAGCCGGATGCTGGCCGCACTCAAACCCATCACCTTCGCGATCTCGCGATGCGAGTAGCCCTCGGCATGAGCCAGCCACAGCATCTGCCGTTCGCGCGGCTTCATCTGCCGCAGCGCGGGCTCGAGCAGAATCTGCGCCTCGGTTTGCGTTGCATGGCTGCTCGCGGCGAAGAACTCCTCGGGAATCTCTTCAATGGATGCGGTGCGCGGGCGGCGCCAGTAGTCGCGCAACAGGTTGGTGGCGATGCGGAAAAGGTAAAGCCGCGCCGCCGCTTCGCCATCTTTCGCGAGGGCCGGAGCGCCCGCCGCGCACAGGAAGCGCACGTAGCTCTCCTGCATCAGGTCGTCGGCCAGCGCAGGATCGGCGGAAGACCGCGCCAGGTAGGCCCAGAGCGGGCGCGCCGAGCGGGAGTAAAACGCGGCGAAGGCCTCGTTCTCCATCGCAGGGTCACAGACGCCGGCGCCGGCGGCTGCATCCTGCGCGCCGCCGGCCCATGCATCCGGCAATGCGAATTCCCACGACATACGCGTTCGTCTGCCTGTAGGGGCCACGCCGGCTCCTTCTTGGGCTCACTGCCTGTCCTGTGAGCCGAAGGGCGCACCAGCCCCGCTCTGCGCAACTTCCTTTTCGGGCATCAGGCCCAATCGCTGGGCCAGAACCCATGTCACTCCTGCCGAGAGGATAAACCCGACTCCCGGCATCAGGGCGAGCGTACCGAGCACCGTCATCGCCGTCTCCATGCCGGGCCCGGCATGACGCAGGAAAAACAACCCGATGCCCAGCAGCGTCATCACGATCCCAACCTGCAGCGGCGTCAGCACCCGCGCCACGGCGTTGGGCATGCGCTGGCCGAATTCGGGGCCCGGCGCAATGGGCGAGGCCATCAGGAACCGCTTGCCCGCCTCCGTCTCCATATACGCAACCAGATCCGGGCCGGTGCCAAGTTTTTCGATCAGACGGCCATGAATCTCACTTTGCTGCCTGAAAGTACGGTTCCAGCGGCGGCTCTGGACGAAGATATAGATGATCCACACCAGCGCGGCCAAGAAGCCCAGAGGCACGAGAATAGCCGTCAGTGCTCCTACGACCCTGGGCGCACTGGACCCCTGCTCCTGCGGCGGCGTCAGGTCCGGCCAAATCACGCGTTGCAGCGCCTTGTCGCGGCGTCCGTCCGATGGATTGAGCTTGCTGAACAAATAAAACTCGGGATTGCGCGCAATGTCCGGGTGGCTGACCATGAACTGCGCCAGCTCGGGATTGCTGCGGGCCACGTAGGGCTGATCGGCCAGCAGCGAGGGATCGGCCGCCACCGCGGCGGTCAGGGTCGGGCTCAGGCGCAGCAGGTGCAGCAGTTGTTCCTGGGCATCGGCCACGTCCTTTTCGCTTGGCGCTTGCGCCGCGGGCACGGCTGCGGCGTGGGTTTGGGCAACGGCAAGCGGCGCGGCGGCCAGCGCGAGCGCGCTGATGGCGCAAAAGATCCATGAGGCAGTTCGAATTCGGGCGTTCATGACCTATTTCCTCGTTTCTTGAAGTCACTGGGACGCGTCTGCACAGAGAACGTATGGGCGGGGCGGATGGTTAACAGGAAAGGTCGCGCAGCACGCAACCGGCAAGCGCCGGGGGTTTAAAATTGAAGAGGTTGCGGGCTTCAAGACCGCACCGGAATCCATGCCCGCGCGCAGCGGCCCCTCTTGCGACTTGCTGCGGCGGGTCAGCGTGTGGAATCAGGGAAGGCAATGCGAGCAAAAACGGCTGTGGTGTTGGGCGCCCAATGGGGTGACGAGGGCAAGGGCAAGATTGTCGACGTGCTGAGCGAGCGCTTCAGTGCCGTGGCGCGCTATGCCGGCGGGCATAACGCCGGGCACACCGTCATCATTGGCGAGCACAAGTTCGTCCTGCAACTCATTCCCTGCGGCGTCTTGCGCCCCAGGTGCAAAGGTGTCATCGGCAACGGCGTGGTGCTCGACCCCGTTTATTTTCTTGACGAAGTCGACCGCGTGCGCAAGACCGGCCTCGACATCGACGGCCGCCTGTTCGTCTCCAACCGCGCGCAAGTCATCCTGCCCTACCACCGCATGATCGAATTGGCCGCCGAAACCGCGCCGGGACGCCAGAAGATCGGCACCACGAGCAAGGGCATCGGCCCGGCCTATGAAGACAAGATGGCGCGCAGCGGCCTGCGCATCGTCGATCTGCTGAATACTTCGCTGCTCAAGACGCATATTGAAGCGGCCTGCGAAGAGAAGAACGCCATCGCCCACGCGCTTTTCGGCACTGACCCGCTCGATCCCGCCAGGATGTACGACGAATACGCCGCGGCGGCAGAGCGCATCCGGCCCCTGGTTGCCGATACCGGCCGTTTGCTCCACGGCATCCTGGCCCAGGGTGGCAGCGTGATGTTCGAAGGCGCGCAGGGCACCATGCTCGACATCGACCACGGCACCTATCCGTATGTCACCTCGTCTTCGGCGACGGCCGGCGGCGCGTCCACCGGAACTGGCGTGGGACCCACGGCCATCGGCACCGTCATCTCCGTCACCAAAGCCTACGTTACGCGCGTGGGCGGCGGACCTTTTCCCACGGAGATTGAGGGAGACATCGGCGATCATCTCCGCTCCCGCGGCCACGAGTACGGCGCCGTCACCGGCCGTCCTCGCCGTTGCGGCTGGCTCGATATTCCCTTGCTCCGCTATTCCAACCAGGTCAACAGTGCCGAATGGCTGGTCGTCACCAAGCTCGACGTCCTCGACGAGCTCGAAGAGATTCCCGTCTGCATCGGCTACGAGATCGACGGCAAGGTCAGCGACGAAATCCCCGCTGATGTGCGCGGGCTCGAGGCCATCAAGCCTGTCTGCACCATGTTCAAGGGATGGCGTCAGTCCACCGAGGGCATCACCGAGTACGATAAGCTGCCGCAGGCCGCGCGCGATTACCTCGCCTTCCAGGAGCGCGAGAGCGGAGCCAAAATCGGCATGATCTCCACCGGTCCCGACCGCGACCATACCATTGTGCTGCCTGAGTTTGCCGCGGTCCTCGACCGCATCCACGCGTAAGAAACAGCAAGTCGGCAAGTCAGCAAATCAGCGGGGCTGGGGCGCCATCCCTGCAGTTCACCCCTTCTCTCGACCACTGGCCATTGACCGCCGGACCCCTGACCCCTGTCCCGCCCCGCTCCCCTTTTCCTCTTCATTCCCGTCCAACTCCCGGGTCGGGTTACGTGGCCGGTAACACCCGCTTAGCACTGCTGGTGCCTGTTTATGAGAAATCCATTTGACCGCCGCCCCGTTTCGGTACTACCGTGTACGCGTATGCCGGGTTCGTCGATCGACCAACTGAGCCCTACCCGCTTGCGCCGGTTGCTTCCCCGGTGGGCCATGACCGCTGCTCTCGCATTCGCGGTCGGCGCCATTCCTCTCTTCGCCGGAGGGCTGTCGCTTGCCCAGAAGCACGAAAGCCGCCACGAGATCGATCAGCTCGAGGACGAGTGGCGCAACGCCATCCTCAGCGGCGACGTCAAAACCATGGATTCCCTGCTAGCCGACGACTACATGGCCATCACTCCCGCCGGCACCCTGCAGTCCCGCGACGAGACGCTGCAGAACCTGCGCTCCGGCCGCGTGCATTTCACCACGCTCACGGTTAGCGATCGCAAAGTGCGCTTCTACGGACCTACCGCTGTCGTCACCTCCCTGGCCAGCATTGAAGCCAATACCCCCGACGGCCAGGTCACCGGCAACTACCGCTACACGCGCGTCTACGTGCGCAATGCGCAGGGTGTGTGGAAGGTTGTGAGCTTTGAAGCCAGCCACGTCCGCAACCCCGGCCCGCACAAGCGGAACGAATTGCACTAAGGCCCGCCCGTTTCCCGGAACAATTCCTGCAACCTATCCCCACCAAAATCATCTAGTTAGCAGAGTGTGCCTCTCACCCCCTGACGCAGGAAACCCGAAAAGCTTGCGCCGGCCGTCCGCCGGCCTTGAAAACAAAAGGGTCTCAGGGTACACTTAAATCAATATAGGACTAATTAAGTCCTATATTGCGGGATTCCGGGTTGAGCACTTCCCCTCTCGTTTTCGAGAGCGGCCAGGCACCTTAAGAAACCCTTTTCAGCGCGAATTCCCGTGGAGGTTCAATGAGTTCAAGTGTCGATACCATTCGCGATCTGGCAGAGCAGGATTACAAATGGGGTTTTGTCACCGAGATCGACGAAGATCGCGTGCCCAAGGGGCTGAGTGAAGACATCGTGCGCCTGATTTCGGCGCGCAAAGGCGAGCCCGCGTTCATGCTGGAGTGGCGGCTGAATGCGCTCCGCCACTGGTTCCAAATGGAGCGCGAGCAGGGCGAACCCAAGTGGGCCAACGTCAAGTTCGATCCCATCGACTACCAGAACATCGTCTACTACTCCGCGCCCCGGCAGAAGCCCTCGCTTGAAAGCCTCAACCAGGTCGATCCCGAGATCCTCAAGACCTACGCGAAGCTCGGCATTCCGCTCGATGAGCAGAAGCGGCTCTCCGGCGTGGCCGTCGACGCGGTCTTCGACTCGGTCTCCGTGGCCACCACCTTCAAAGACAAGCTCGCCGAAATGGGCGTCATCTTCTGCTCATTCTCTGAGGCGGTGCAAAAGCATCCCGACCTCATCAAGAAGTACCTGGGTACGGTAGTGCCGCACACCGACAATTTTTACGCCGCGCTCAATGCCGCGGTCTTCACCGACGGCTCGTTTGTCTACGTGCCCAAGGGCGTGCGCTGTCCCATGGAGCTCTCCACCTACTTCCGCATCAACGCTGCGGAGACGGGCCAGTTCGAACGCACCCTCATCGTCGCCGATGAAGGCGCCCAGGTGAGCTATCTCGAGGGCTGCACCGCTCCCATTCGCGACACCAACCAGCTCCACGCCGCCGTCGTCGAGCTCATCGCGCTCGACAACGCCCAGATCAAGTACTCCACGGTGCAGAACTGGTATCCCGGCGACAAGGAAGGCCGCGGCGGCATCTATAACTTCGTCACCAAGCGCGGCAAATGCCTGGGGCGCAACTCGAAGATTTCCTGGACGCAGGTCGAAACCGGCTCCGCCATCACCTGGAAGTACCCCAGTTGCATCCTGCAGGGCGACAATTCGGTGGGCGAGTTCTACTCGGTGGCGCTCACCAACAATCGCCAGCAGGCCGACACCGGCACCAAGATGATCCACATCGGCAAAAACACGCGCTCCACCATCGTGTCCAAGGGCATCTCGGCCGGCCACGGGCAGAACACCTATCGCGGCCAGGTCAAGATCATGAAGGGCGCAACCGGCGCGCGCAACTACACGCAGTGCGACTCGCTGCTCATCGGCGACCAGTGCGGCGCGCACACCTTCCCGTATATTGATGTGCGCAACGGCTCGGCGCGCATGGAGCACGAGGCCTCGACCTCGAAGATCGGCGAAGATCAGCTCTTTTATCTGCGCCAGCGCGGCATCAAGACCGAAGACGCAGTTTCCATGATCGTGAACGGCTTCTGCAAGACGGTTTTCAAAGAACTTCCCATGGAGTTCGCCGTGGAAGCGCAGAAGCTGCTGGGCGTGAGCCTGGAAGGCAGCGTGGGATAAGAAAGGCAGCTAGTCAGCGAGCCAGCGAAACGCCGACGGCAGGGATTGTATCAGGGCGCGACTTTAGTCGCGCCGAGCCGAGATCAAGAAATTCGGGGCTTTAGCCCCTGCGGGAATTTCCTCAAAGTACGTACGGAGAGAGAACAACCAATGGCATTATTAGAAATTCAAGATCTGCACGCCTCGGTGGATGGTCACGAGATTCTCAAGGGCGTGAATCTGACGGTGAATGCGGGCGAAGTGCACTCCATCATGGGCCCCAACGGCTCGGGGAAGAGCACGCTGGCCGCGGTGCTGGCGCGCCGCGACGCCTATCAGGTCACCAGCGGCAGAATCCTGTTCAATGGCAAGGACCTGCTCGAAATGGATCCCGAAGAAGCTGCTTGCGAGGGCGTGTTTCTGGCCTTCCAGTATCCGGTGGAGATTCCCGGCATCGGCAACGCGTATTTCCTGCGCTCGGCCATGAACGCCATTCGCAAATACCACGGCGAGGACGAGCTGGACGCCATGGATTTTCTGCCCCTCTACAAGGAGCGGATGAAGCTGCTCGAGATGGACGAGAAGCTCATGAACCGCTCCGTCAACGAGGGCTTCTCGGGCGGAGAAAAGAAGCGCAACGAGATTCTGCAGCTTTCTATGCTCGAACCGAAGCTCGCCATTCTCGACGAGACTGACTCCGGCCTCGACATCGACGCACTGCGCATTGTGGCCCAGGGCGTCAACGCCATGCGCAGTCCCGATCGCGCCTTCCTCGTGATCACGCACTACCAGCGCCTGCTCGACTACATCACGCCCGACTTTGTGCACGTGCTGGTGGATGGAAAGATCGAGCGCTCGGGCGGACCGGAACTGGCGCTGGAGCTCGAAGAGAAGGGATACGGCCGGGCGGAAGCCGCTGAGCAACAGGCATTGCCGGCATGAAAACCGCGGCAAAAGCGATGGGAAACGAGAGAACGATGGCAACGGAAACCGGGCAGTTGAGCAATTATTTCGAAGCCTACGAAGAGGTACGCGCGCAAGGGCTGGAACGCGAGCCGGTGTGGCTGCAGCAGTTGCGCGAAGACGGCTGGGCGCGCTTCAGCGCGAAGGGGTTTCCCTCGACGCACGACGAGGACTGGCGCTTCACCAATCTCGCGGCGCTCGCGAAAACTCCCTTTCGCCGCGCAGCCAAGGGTGAATTCGCGGTTTCGCCCGCGCAGCTTGAGGCCTATCGCGTGGCGGGCGCTGCCTGCCAGTTGGTTTTCGTAAACGGCCACTTCGCGCCCGAGCTTTCCGATCTCGGCAACCTTCCAGAAGGCCTGCTGGTCTGTTCGTTGGCGCGGGCCATCGACTGCGGCAGGGAAGGCTGCGCTCCCGAGGGCATCGAGCAGCATCTCGGCCGCTATGCCGACATGAGCCGCGACGTCTTTACCGCGCTCAACACGGCGCTGTGGGAAGATGGCGCGTACCTGCGCATCCGCCGCGGCGTCACGCTCGAGCAGCCCATCCATCTTCTATACGTGTCGGCGGGCGCCGATGCGCAAATCACCACCCATCCCCGCACGCTGGTCATAGCGGAAGACGCCAGCCAGGCCGCGATCGTTGAGGATTACGTTTCGCTCGGCAATGAAGCCGCATTTTCCAATGCCGTCACCGAGCTCGCCGTCGGCCAGAACGCCGTCATCTCGCACTTCCTCGTCGAGCGCGAAAATCTCGCCTCGTTCAACGTCTCCACGCTGCGCATCGAGCAGTCGCGCAGCGCCAATGTCGATTCGCACTCCATCCTGCTGGGTGGTGGCCTGGTGCGCAACAACGTGCACCCCGTGCTCAATGGCGAGGGCGCGGAGTGTCTCATCAATGGCCTCTTCGTCGGCGCGGGGCGCCAGCATAGCGCCAGCGGCCAACATGGCGCCAGCGGCCAGCACATCGACAACTACATGCTGGTCGAGCACGCACGGCCCCACTGCAACAGCCGCCAGTTCTACAACGGCATTCTCGCCGACCACGCGCGCGGCGTGTTTCACGGCCGCATCGTGGTGCACAAGGACGCGCAAAAAACTGACGCCAAGCAGACCAATCGCAACTTGTTGCTCAGCGACAACGCGCGCATCGATACCAAGCCGCAGCTCGAGATCTACGCCGACGACGTGAAGTGCACGCACGGCGCCACCATCGGCCAGATCGACGAAACCCAGCTCTTCTACCTGCGCGCACGCGGCATTGCAGAAGCTGACGCGCGCAACCTGCTGCTCTACGCCTTCGCGGCCGAGTGCCTTGACCGCATGAAGGATTCGGCGGCGCGCGAATTCGCGGAAAAGCTCATCCGCGAACGGCTGCAGGAGCTGGCAAGCGCTGTGCAGGCCGCCGCGTCCAACACGACGGAAGAAGAAACGCAGAACTGGGAGGAAGTGGGATGACAGCCGTCACCCAGCCCGTGGCCCATCAGCCGTTGCCGCGCAAAGGCGCGCCGGGCAGCACCCCCGGCAGCGCATCGGCTCTCGACCTCGAGAAGATCCGCGCCGATTTCCCCATCCTCGCCGAACCCATCCACGGCAAAAGGCTGGTCTATCTCGACAACGCGGCCACCTCGCAAAAGCCGCGCGCAGTGATCGAGACCATCACGCATTACTACGAGCACCTGAATGCCAACATTCATCGCGGCGTGCACACGTTGAGCGTGCGCGCCACTGAGGCGCACGATGCCGCGCGGGAGACCGTGCGGCGCTTCCTCAATGCCGCCGACATACGCGAAACCATCTTCGTGCGCGGCGCCACTGAAGCTATCAATCTTGTCGCGCAGACCTACGGCCGCACCCAAGTCGGCGCCGGCGACGAAATCCTCATCACGGCCATGGAGCACCACTCCAACATCGTGCCCTGGCAAATTGTTTGCGAAGAAAAAGGCGCGCAACTCCGGGTTGCGCCCATCGACGATCGCGGCGAGCTGCTTCTCGACGAATTTGCCAAGCTCATCGGCCCGCGCACAAAACTCGTCGCTGTCACGCAGGTTTCGAATGCGCTGGGCACGGTCACCCCGCTGCGCGAAATGATCGAGCTGGCGCACCGCCAGGGCGTTCCCGTGCTCGTCGACGGCGCGCAAGCCGTGCCGCACTTCGCCGTCGACGTGCAGACCCTCGATTGCGATTTCTATGCTTTCAGCGGCCACAAGGTCTACGGGCCCACCGGCATCGGCGTGCTTTACGCAAAGCGCGCGCTCCTCGAAGCCATGCCTCCCTACCAGGGCGGCGGCGACATGATCAGCTCCGTCACCTTCGCGAAGACAACCTACAACGATCTGCCCTTCAAGTTCGAAGCCGGCACGCCCGACATTGCCGGCGCCATTGCGCTGGGCGCGGCCCTTCAATATATCGGCAAGCTGGGCATCGACAACATTGCGGCGCACGAGCAGGACCTGCTGGCCTACGCTACGGAAAAAGTCGGCGCACTGCCCGGCGTGCGACTCATCGGAACCGCTAGGGAGCGGGCCGGCGTGCTTTCGTTTGTGATGGACGGCGTGCATCCCCACGATCTGGGTACGATTCTCGACCGCGAGGGCATTGCCATCCGCACCGGCCACCACTGTGCGCAGCCGGTCATGGATCGTTTCAAAATCCCTGCCACCGCGCGCGCCTCCTTTGCCGTGTACAACACGCGCGAAGACGTGGACGCGCTGGTAGAAGGTATGCGCAAGGCGCATGAGGTGTTTGCGTGACGGCAGAACTGGGCGAACTCTATCAGGAAGTGATTCTCGAACACAGCAAGGCGCCGCGGAATTTTCGCCGCCCCACGTCCGCGAATCACGAAGCCGAGGGCTATAACCCGCTGTGCGGCGATCGCTGCACCGTCTACATCGATATGGACGGCGACGCCATCCGGGAGATCGGCTTCCAGGGCTCCGGCTGCGCCATCTCGCGCGCTTCGGCCTCCATGATGACGCAGATGGTGAAGGGCAAGACCAAGGCTGAGGCCGTGAAGCTCTTCGAGCAGTTCCACAACCTCGTCACCGGCCAGGACGAGGCAGCAAAAGCAGACGATCTCGGCAAAATGGCTGTCTTTGGGGGCGTTTCCAAGTTCCCCGCGCGCGTCAAATGCGCCACGCTTGCCTGGCACACGCTGCAATCCGCCCTCGAAAACGAAAAGAAGCAGCAACTCGTCTCGACTGAGTAATTGTTGGGGTGCCTCTCAATATGAAGCCGTGAAAGGGCACGACTTCACAGGCTGCGGAAAGAATCTTCAAGGGAAGCAAGAAGTGTCGGGCACGACATTAGTCGTGCCGTAAATGCCGGCAAATGAGTGAGAGCTTTAGCCCCTGAGGAACGCGTCTTCAAGCGCAAAGACCTGAACGAAGAGCTGGACAAAAATGACAGACTCTCAATACCAATCCGCCGCACCCGTCTCCGAACCCTTCCGCGAGGAAATGATCTGGAAGCAGCTGAAGACCGTCCGCGATCCCGAGATCCCGGTCAACATCGTCGACTTGGGCCTCATTTACTCGGCCGCAGCGCTGCCCGCTGAAAACGGCGGTAAACGCATCGAGGTCTGCATGACCCTCACCGCTCCCGGCTGCAGCATGTCCGACGTGATCAAGGCCGAGGTGGAGCGCAAGCTCGCCGCACTCCCCGAGGTGCGCGAGGTTAAAGTCGAAGTGGTCTTCGATCCGCCCTGGGACAAGAGCCGCATGTCCGAAGCCGCCAAACTGCATCTTGGCTTCGACTCGGAATTCGCTGCGCCCGCGCCGCCTCCCGGCTCCTTCAAAATCCTCCGCTAACTCACCGCTCCACCGGGTTCTCCAACCAAACGCCATGAGCATGAGTGCCCCGGAAGTTACGTTTGTCACAGCCCGAGGTTCCGGCCATAAATCGATGAACCTACGATAGATACCTTGCCAGGAATAAGGGGCAAACGGTGAGTCACTTGCCAACCCCCTCTTTGCCTATTTAGAACGTCCCAGTCTCAGAAAAGCTCTGCCTAGAGCGCTTGATTTCAATGAACGAGGCCCGGACCGAGGGCTTCAAAATCCCAGCGCCGGCCAAAAAACGAGGTAATGCGAGGTCGAGCGCCTGAACCCGGAGCCTCGAAAGGGAAGAGTTAGATCACTTGGCGAACAGGCGCATCGGCCGTCGCGCCGCATGAGAGGATCCTTTCGCCAAAAAGCGGTTACTACAGCTCTAAAGCACGAGATTGAAAACCTATGCCGCACTCATTCCATTTTTCGCGCCGGCGCTTTATCCAGTCGATGGCCGCATTCGCGGCAGCCACCCAGGGGAAATTAGCGCTGCCGGCATCCCTCGTGCGTCCGGTACTCGCCAACGGCGAGGCCTGCTCAGCCTCTCAATGCCTCGACTCCGGGTGGGAGTATTATCGCGGCGCGCTCGACGGACCCTGGGAGGTCTGGCGCGGCGACGAGATCGCGGTCTGGGAAAAAGTTTCGCTGCCCCACTGCTTCAACCACTACGACGCCTGCGATCCCGATACGCCGTACTATCGCGGTCACGGCTGGTATCGCACCCACTTGGCCCTAGCCAACCCCATCAAAGATGGCCGCGCGCTGCTTTACTTCGAGGGCGCCGGGCAAACTTCGCATGTCTACGTCGGCGGCGTCATGGCCGGCTCGCACGTGGGTGGATACGACGAATTCGTGTTCGATATTACCGACGCGGTTGCGGCCGCGCCTGCCGCCAAAAGCGGCGTTCCCCTCGCCGTTCTCTGCGACAACTCCGAAAATCTCGAGCGGCCTCCCTCCGATCTCAGCGACTTCAGTCTCTATGGCGGCCTCTACCGTCACGTTCATCTCGCGTATGTCCCCGCGGTCTCGCTGGAGGCAGTTCACATTGCGCCCTCGTTCCTCCCCGGCTCCGCGGCCACGGTCAAGGTGACGGCCCGCCTCTATAACCCTGTGAGTTTTTCCGGCAGCGCCGCGCTCACCGTCGAAATTGCCGATCCCGCCGGTAAAACCATCGCTCATCTCGAAAAATCCCTCGCCGCATGGGACGCTGAGGCGGAAATCGCATCCACCACGATTGCATCGCCGGCGCTCTGGTCGCCCGCTCACCCCAACCTCTACACCTGCAGCGTCACTCTCACCACTCCCTACGGCAAAAGCGCCGTCAAGGAGCGCTTCGGCATCCGCCAGGCGGAGTTTGTGGAGCACGGGCCCTTCAAGCTGAACGGCGAGCGCTTGCTACTCCGCGGCACGCAGCGCCACATGGACCACGCCGGCTTTGCGGCTGCCCAGCCGGACGCGCTCATCCGCACCGAGATGGAGCTGGTCAAGGCCATGGGCGCCAACTTCATCCGCCTCGGCCACTATCAGCAGGCGAAACTGGTGCTCGATCTCTGCGACGAACTCGGCCTGCTGGTTTGGGAAGAGGCGCCATGGTGCCGTTCCGGCGTGGGCGACGAAACGTGGAAGAACCAGACGCGCCTCATGCTGGCCAACATGATCGACCAGCACTTCAACCACCCCAGCGTGCTCATGTGGGGACTGGGCAACGAAGATGACTGGCCCGGCGAGTATCCGACCCTCGACCAGGCCGCCATTCGCGGCTTCATGCAGGAGATGAACTCGCTCGCCCACGAGATGGACCCGTCGCGTTTCACCTCGCTCCGCCGTTGCGATTTCGCGCGCGATATCCCCGATGTCTACTCGCCCTCCATCTGGGCCGGCTGGTATAGCGGCGTCTACACCGACTATCACAGCGCCCTCGAAAAACAACGCGCGCAGGTCAAGCGCTTCGTTCACATCGAGTGGGGCGCCGACAGCCATGCCCGCCGCCACTCGGAGACGCCGGAGCCGGCAGCGAAGGCTCCATTTGGCGCAGACCTCTCTGAGAATACCCCGGACTCGCTGCAAAAGGGAGCCAAGGCTGCTGTGTCGCACAACGGCGATTGGTCTGAAACCTACGCCTGCGACCTCTTCGATTGGTATCTGAAGGTGCAGGAGACTTTGCCCTGGCTGAGCGGATCGGCGCAGTGGGCCTTCAAAGATTTCGCCACGCCCTTGCGCGTTGAAAATCCCGTGCCGCGCGTGAACCAGAAAGGTGTCATCGAGCGCGACATGACGAAGAAGGAGGGCTACTTCGTCTTTCAGTCCTATTGGACCGAGGAGCCCATGGCGCACATCTACGGCCACACCTGGCCCGTGCGCTGGGGCGCGGAGGGCCAGCCGCGCATGGTGAAGGTCTATTCCAACTGCCCCACGGCCGAACTCTTCTTGAACGGCGAATCCGCCGGCACGCGGCAGCGCAACAGCCAGGATTTTCCCGCCGCCGGTCTGCGCTGGATGGTCAAATTCGCTCCCGGCAAAAACCATCTCCGCGTCGCCGCCGCCAGGAACGGCGTTACGGTCAGCGATGAGATCGAGTTCGAGTACCAGACCGCGAAGTGGGGCAAGCCGGCGCGTTTTGCCCTGGCGCAGATGGCTCGCGACAAGGATGTCGTCACCATTGAAGCTACGGCCCTCGATGCCAAAGGCGTGCTCTGTCTCGACGCGAAGAACGTGGTGCGCTTTTCCCTCGCTGGCAGCGGATGCCTGATCGACAACCAGGGCACGTCCACCGGCTCGCGCGTCGTGCAACTCTATAACGGCCGCGCGCGCATTTCCGTCCGCTGCAATGGCGGCGCGTCGACTACCGGCGTCACCAGCGAAGGCATTGCCCCGGCCTTTGTAAACATCTCCGCCTGAAACAGGCGGCGGATCAACTTCTACTGATCCTTTTCGCCGCCCTGTCCCCCGGCCAGCCGGTCCAGTTGGTTGCGCCAGTCGAGCGACTCGACAAAAGCCCTCGACTCGCGCCAACCGGGCTCCACAATCACGTACAGCTCCAGGTACACCCGCGTCCCCAGCAGCGATTCGATCTTGCGGCGCGCGCTGGTCCCGATCGCCGTCAGTTTCGATCCGCCCTTGCCGATCAATATCGCCTTCTGCCCCGTGCGCTCGCAGTAAATCGCCGCGTTGATCCTGGTCAGCGGCTTCTTGCCCGGCCTCGGCTGTCCCTCCGGCTCTTCAAAGCGCTCAATCACCACGGCCGAAGCATAAGGAACCTCTTCGCCGGTTTCGATGAGAATGCTTTCGCGGATCAACTCCGCCACCATGAAGCGCACGGGCTGGTCCGTGTACTGGTCTTTTGGGAAGTAGCGCTCGCCCGTCGGCAGCACATCGACAATTTTGCGCACCAGCACGTCCAGGCCGTCGTTTTTGCGCGCGCTCACCGGGATTACCTGCGCAAAGTTGTGCCGCTTCGTGAGCGACTCGATCATCGGCAGCAGCTCATCCTTGCGCACCAGGTCGATCTTTGTCAGCACCAGGAACACCGGGCAATCGAGCTTGCGGATCAGTGAGAAAAGAAACTCGTCCTCGTTTGCCGCGGCGCCGCGGGCGCTTTTGTCTCTTGGACCGGCTGATTCGCTCAACCCGATCCTCCGCGTCACATCCATCAGCACCAGCACCAGGTCGCGCGATTCCAGCGCCTCGTGCACCTCCTGCAGCATGCGCCGGTCGAGCTGCGAAGCCGGCCTGTGCACGCCCGGCGTATCCACAAACACAATCTGCGCCGCCGGATGCTTGCCCTTGTGCGCCGGCACCTCCAGCACCCCAATGATGCGGTTGCGCGTGGTCTGCGGCTTGGCCGTAACAATGGCCACCTTCTCGCCCGTCAGGGCGTTCAGCAGGGTGCTTTTGCCCACGTTGGGCCGGCCGAGGATGGCAACAAATCCTGATTTCACGAGCGATGCTCCATTCCTCATTATCGCGGACGAAGCGATCAAATGCGGGTGGAGCGATGGAATGTTGCTAAGATCGCGCGTTCTCTGCGCGGCAGACTTCATGCTTCTTTGGGAAACGGCAGCCGCGCCGTCGGTGGAAACAGCCGCACGCGCTCGATGCGTCGCCCCGTCGACGCCACAATCTCCACGCGCAGTTCCAGCGGTTCCAGCGCCACTGTTTCGCCGGCCTTGGGAATGCGCCCCGCAATCTCGCTCACCAGGCCGCCGAGCGTAGTGGCCTCGTAATCTTCGCCCAGCTCCACCGGCTCGCCCAGCAAATCCCCCAGCTGATCGGCGGGAAAGCTGCCCGGCACCAGCCATGAGCCCGATGGCTCGCGCTGCGGCTCTTCGATCTGCGTATCGGTCTCGTGCTCGTCGCGGATGTTGCCCACGATCTGCTCCAGCAGATCTTCGATCGTCACCAACCCCGCCACCGCGCCATACTCGTCAATCACGATGCGCATGTGCTGTTTTTCGCGCTGCATCTCACGCAGCAGTTCGTAGCCGCGCTTGGTCTCAGGCACGAACGCCGCCGAGCGCAGTATTGTGGCCACTGTGCGCGTGCGTGCCTCCTCATCGGCAATCTGCAGCAGGTCGTGCGCAAAGGCCAGCCCTTTGATGTTGTCGAGCGTGCCGGAGTAGACGGGAACGCGCGAGTAGTTGTGCTGTTTCAGCAGCTCCAGAAAGCGCTCTAGCGTGATCGATTCCGAGACCGCGAAGATCTCGGGCCGCGGCGTCATCACCTCGCGCACCAGCATGTCGCCAAACTCCACCGCCGAGCGCACCAGCTCGCGGTCGCTCTGTTCCAGGATGCCCTCCTCTTCGCCCGCCTCGATCAGCGCGTCCACGTCGGGCGCGGGCTCCTCAGGATTGGCCGGTGCCTCGGCCAGCGCCGCCACGGAGAAGAAGAAGCGGATGAAGACCGTGACCGGCGTCGCCAGCCACAGCAGCAAACAGATGGGCCAAAGCAACCGTGCCGCCCACAGCCCGCGCGTGCGATTGAAGAGCAGCGACGGAATCAGCTGGTTGCAGAAAATGACCACCAGCACCACGCTCAGAACCGCCTGCGCAATCTCTGCCGGGTTCGGTTCGCCGAGTTGCGCCGCGTGGCCAAACAGAATCGCCCCGAACTCGAGCGCGATGAGCCCCAGCGAAAGCTGCACCAGGACAGCCGCGCACAAAGCCGCGTGTTCGCGGCTCAGGCCGAGATGCGGCTCGATCCGCTCCTCCCACGCGTCCAGATTTTCCTGCACCTCGCGGCTCAGAATCTTGCCGAACTCGGAGTAGACGCGGCTGATGTACGAGGCCAGCGTCTCCACCACCGCGAGCACAACAAGAAACGCAATCTGCAGCGGCGTCATGGCTTCCGTCTCCGCGCCGGCTTGCCGACTCGCTGACTTGCCCGTGCCCCATCCAAATGACCGCGCGTTGCCCCATCCTTTCGCGCTTTTTGCGAAAGGGTGGAAAAGGACGTACGCTCAATCAGCCCCAGCGGCAGCCCCAGCCGCGCACGCAAACTCCGCTCGCGCCGCTGCATCTCGCCCGCATCGGTTTCATGATCGTAGCCGGCCAAGTGCAGCAGCCCGTGAAGCATCAGCACCTTGATCTCGGTGGCCAACAAGTGCCCCTGTTCCGCGCTCTGCCTCTGCGCTGTCTCCACACTGATGGCCACGTCGCCGGCGACGTTCTCTGTACCCCGGACGAGATGTTCTGAGGGGAACGACAGCACATCCGTCGGCTGGTTCTTGTCGCGGAAGCGCCGGTTCAGGTCGCGCATCGCCGCGTCGCTGGTCAGCAGCACCGTCACCTGCCCGCGCAGACGCACCGCAGCTTGCGCCCGGGTCAAGAATCGCGCCAAGGTTTGCGTGGAGGGAAGCCGGAGCGGCTTCGGGCTCATGGCCGCAGAAGGCCCAGCAGAAGGCTTCGCCGAAACCGGGTTCAGCGCATCCGCCGCTCGGGAAAGCTCCAGCTCTGGGTCGATGAGGATCATCGTGCGCGGGGCCGCGGTTCCTGCGTCCGCGGCTCCGGATCTGTTTCGATGATACGCGAAGCGTGCGTGTCGGCAGAGCGTGCCCTCAGAACGTGTTTGCTTCGCTCTGTCACTGACGGCCCGGCAATCCGGAAGTAGAATCCCTTGCCGAAGGGAGTTTTCATGCGCAAGACCCTCTTTTCTGCATGTTTCTGCTTACCATGGCGGCGGGCGGCCAGGGTGCGGCCGGCCCTTTTGACGGCGTGTGGAATACCACGATGACCTGCGAAGCCAAGGGCAACTCCCTCGGGTTCACCTGGCACTTCACCAGCACCATTGCCAACAACAACCTGCACTTCGAGCGCGGCGACGCGGGACAGCCGGGCTACCTGGCGCTCGATGGAAAAATTAATCACGATGGCAGTGCCAAACTGACGGCTTCCGGCGTGGTCGCCTCGACACAATACGCGCACGGCCCGTTCGCGAAAACGGACGAGCCGTACTCTTACGACGTGATGGCGCATATCACCGCCACGGAGGGCGAAGGCGATCGCAGCACGGGACTGGGCATCTACGGCCGCCCCTGTCACTACGTCTTCGGCAAGCAGACCGCGCCCGACGCGCCGGCGAAGCCGTAGAGTCAGTCATTCACTTTGGTGCGATTTTCGCTGACAACGCCTGCAGGCGCGAAAGTGAATAGCAGGCTCTAGCAGCCGCAACGACAACGACGCAGCGAGGACGGGGCAACCGGCGCTCACGAATTCCGCCTATTTCTGCAGAAAATCCCTGAACGATTGCAGCTTGTCACGGCGGATGGCTATTCTTATGTTGTTTCCCCAGGCGACGCCGTCAGGGTCATCGCCCAGTTTTAGCTCGCCGAAGTCCCTGGTTCGCAGCATTCTGTCAGTGACCCGGGTTGAGGCAAGAGGTATCTTCTTGTTGTCTGAATTGCCCTTACCGGCAATGTGGCAGCCGACCTCCTGAACCGCAAGCAGGACGACGGAATCGTCGTTCTGTCCGGAAGGCGTCGGTGTACCCCGAGCCTCGAACCGGTCACCCCCAGACACGATATAGCATTGAATGTCCGCCGGCATCGGAACAAACACGGGAGCCGCGTTGGCGGGTGGGGTTTTCTGAGCAAAGACTTGCTGGCTGATACCGACCACCGCCAGCAGGACAACAAATAGCGCGCTTCTTTTCAGGCTCATCGCTTTCTCCAAGCGACCTATTCACCCGCCTTCACAGGGCTGAGAATAGACCGGACTGAGAATAGACCCCCACCCGATCTCATGCAACCGGCCTGGGTAACGGGATGCACAGGTAGGAGCTAATGCGGTTAGGGCCGTAGCAGCCCCAGAGACAGCAAAGGCTGGGATCGCCCTGAGGTGCTCCCAGCCTGCTTTTTCTGTTCCCTGTTCCCTAATCCCTGTCCCCTGCATTACTGCGGCTTGGCCGTCTGCTTTGCCTGCCCTTCTTGCCGGTCTTCTCTCTCCGCAACGCCCACCGTGATCGCTCCCTCCAGCGGCAGCTCCTGCTGTTGCGGCTTGGCGCTCTCGTAGGCGCGCACAATGCGCTGCACCAGCGGATGCCGCACCACGTCTCCCTCCTCGAAGTGGCAGAACGCCACGCCCTCCACGCCGCCCAGAATGTTGATCGCGTCCAGCAAACCCGACTTGCGCGGGTTCGGCAGATCGATCTGCGTGATGTCGCCCGTGATCACCGCCTTCGAATTGTTGCCCATGCGCGTCAGGAACATCTTCATCTGCTCGATGGTCGTGTTCTGCGCCTCGTCGAGAATAATGAACGCATCGTTGAGCGTGCGGCCGCGCATGAAGGCCAGCGGAGCCACTTCGATCACGTTGCGCTCCAGCATTTTGTCCACCTTCTCTATGTCGAGCATGTCAAACAGCGCGTCGTAGAGCGGGCGCAGGTAGGGATCGATCTTCTCCTGCAAAGTGCCGGGCAAAAATCCCAGCCGCTCGCCGGCCTCCACCGCGGGGCGCACCAAAACGATCCGGCTGATGCGCTTGGCGTTGATGGCCGCCACGGCCATGGCCACGGCCAGGTAGGTTTTGCCCGTTCCCGCCGGCCCCACGCCGAACACCATATCGTTCTGCTCGATGGCCTCCACGTAGCGGCGCTGGTTCAGCGAGCGCGGCTGCACGGTGCGCTTGATGCCCACCGAGCGCTGCTTGCCGGCTTCGGCCACGTTGCGCAAAGTTGTCGCGGCATCGGCCACCACCAGGCGCAGCATTCCGTTCAGTTCACCGTTGTGGGGATGGTGCCCCAAGCGGCGCAGCGCCTCAAAGTCTTCGAAAATCCGCCGTACGCGGGCCACGCTTTCTTCCGGTCCCTGTACGTGCACGGCGTCGGAGCGAAGATCGATGCGGACGCCGAGCGAGTCTTCCATCAGCCTTAGGTTTTCATCGCGGGTCCCGAACAGGGGCTCGAGGTTGGGCGTGATCTCCAGAGCGATCTTCAAGGGTTCAACGTCCTCCGAGACGGTGGATTCGAGTTGAGGGTAACGGCAGCGCTTCCGCGGGTCTGCCGGCCGGCAGGTTGAAAGCTTGATTAACGTGGAACGCGGCCGCCGCCAGGGTCCGCTCGCCGAGCCACACGGCACGGGAGTGCAAGCGCCCCCCGGGCGCTTGCAGGCAAACCATTGATTTTGAAAGGAGTCGAAGAGCGCAGGGCACAACCGGGTCCAGGTTCTGGGCTGTGCTGCAGGGCCGCGGATTGAGGTTGAGTACCAATTCCAGTATTGCGAGATTAGCGCGAGCCGCGCTGCGCGTCAACCGTCGCTCCATTACTTTTGATGCAGCGGTTGCCGAGGGAGATACGGGGCCGGGCTTCGTGAGACGCAACGAAGCCGGGCCGGTCGCGGCTCCGGTCCGCTACACTGCTTTCAATCCTCTTTTCCTGCCAAGGAACCCCGCGGATGTCTCTTCTCTATATCGTGGTCCTGGTTGCAATCGCCGCCGCGCTGCTGGCAGTGGCCATTTCTCGTGCCCTGCGGGTCAAAACCAAGGCCGATTACCTCGTCGCCGGCCGCTCGCTCTCCGCCGGGGTGCTCGTTCTCACGCTGCTCACCTCGTGGATCGGCGCCGGATCGCTCTTTGCCGGAGCCGAGAACGCTTACAGAAACGGCTTCGCCGCTCTCTGGCTGCCGGCCGGCGGCTGGCTGGGCCTGCTGCTCATCTACTTCATCGCCCCTCGCGCCCGCCGCTTTGCGCAGTTCACCCTGCCCGACCTTCTCGAGGCGCGCTATAACCAGACCGCGCGCGTGCTCGGCACCATCGCCATCCTCTTCGCCTACGTCGGCATCGCCAGCTATCAGTTCAAGGGCGGCGGCAACGTGCTGCACCTCATCTTCCCCGATACGGTTACGCCGGAAATGGGCACCTGGATCATCGCCATCTTTGTCATCGTCACCACGGCGCTGGCCGGCATGTCGTCAGTCGCGTACATGGATGTGGCCATCGGCTCGCTCGTCACCGTTATCTGCATCGTCGCCACACCCATGCTGCTCGCCAAAGCCGGCGGCTGGGCCGGCCTGCATGCCGTGCTGCCGGCCACGCACTTCCAATTTCTCGGCAACATCACCTTCGTGCAAGGCATGGAGTTTCTGGTGCCGACCCTGCTGCTCATGCTCGGCAATCAGGTCATGTACCAGAAATTCTTTTCCGCCAAATCCGAGCGCGACGCGCGCATCTCGGCCGTCGGCTGGATTCTGGGCACCGTGGTGCTTGAAACGTTGATCGTTGCCATCGCCGTGATCGGCTCCGCACTCTATCCCACCGGCGAGGTCTCGCGCCAACCCTACGAGATCATCCCTTACACCGCCCGCCACGGTCTGCCCGCCCTCATGGGCGCGTTGCTTCTTGGCGCAGTCTTCGCAAAGGTCATCTCCACGGCCTCGAACTACCTGTTTTCGCCGGCCACCAACCTCATCGAAGACGTTTTCGTTCGCTACATCGCGCCGGGCGCTTCCAACAAGCGCGTCCTCATCGTCTCCCGTCTTGCCGTGGTGCTGCTCGGTTCCTGGGCGCTCTATCAGGCCCTCTACGCGCCCAGCATCCTCGCCAAGATGCTCTACGCCTACACCATCTACGGGGCTGCGGTTACGCCTGTGGTGCTGGCCGCGTTTTACTCGAAGCGCGCCACGGCATGGGGCGCGGTCGCCGCCATCGGTACCGGAACCGTCGTCACCATCGCTTGGGACGCGCCCAGCGTCAAGGCGTTCCTGCATCTCCCGTCGATTCTCGCCGACCGCGACGCCATCTTCCCGGCGCTCTTTGCCGCCGTCGCCGCGCTCATCCTCGTCAGCGTCTTCACACCCAAGCCGTCGGTGCAGCAACTGGCTCAATTAGCGGAGTAGGCGAGGGGCGGCAATTCTCGGATTTCCGGTCACTCGACAGGCACCAATGGGAGCGCCTGCTTTTTTCGCCGCTGGAGGTCGGGGCGCTACTCGTGGGTATGGTCATGTTGGTGGTCGTGACCATGATCGTGGGGATGCGAGTGCGTGATCACGCCATGCGTATGCTCGTGGCTATGCGTCGTGCCGGGCGGGACCGGCGGCTCATGAGTATGATCGTGGTACCCATCGTCGTGGGTGTGCTCATGCGCATGAGTGACGGAATCGTGGGTGTGCGTGTGAGAATGCTCTGACATGGATAGCTCCTGGGCTTGGGCTGTTCACGTACTAGGGGGAGTTAAGAATGCATGCATCTGCGCTCTACCGCCGGAGGCGTGCAGGCAACTTCAAGCTGATAGACATATAGCAGCATTCGCCGGCCCTTGGGAAGCACCCGGCGTCAAGCCGTTCCTACATCTTCCGCCCCTCCTCACGCAACGCGACGCCATCTTTCCCGCGCTCTTTGCTGCCGTCGCCGTGCTCATCATCGTCAGCGCGCTCACGCCCAAGCCGACGGCCGCGCAACTCGCGCAGTTTGCGGATTGCTCGCGCCCGCCCTCAGTTCTCCGACGGCCGCTCCACTTGATCCAAGATGAGGATGTCGATACACCTCCCGATTGGTTTCCGTTGTTTGAGGGTGGAATCGCTTCTCCTCTACTCGTTCCCCGCGGCCAACCCGCGAAAAAACTTGCTCGGCGCGGCCAAACCGGTCTTACACTGTCGGTGATCCCCCACGGACCGTTATGCCTGTGGCTCAGCTCACTCTCGAGATCCGCATCGAGCACGCCCAGTCGCTCAAGGACCGCCGCCAAGTGGTGCGCTCCCTCAAGGACCAGTTGCGCCAAAGCTTCAACGTCTCCGTGGCCGAGCTCGACGAGGCCGTCACCTGGCAATCGGCCACGCTGGGTGTCGCCGCCATCTCGCGCTCGCGCGACTACCTGCACGGGCTCATGGAAGAAGCCGAGCGCGCCGCCCGCCGCATGACCACCGAGCTCGGCGCCGACCTGGCCGACTCCTTCTGGGAATATATCGAGAGCTAGCGTTCAGGACGCCCGAATTCGCACGAGCTTGGGTGCCCCACATCTCGATTTTGAGATGTGGGAAAGCGCAACTCTCACATCTCGTACTTTTCGACTCAGCACGCACCTGGGTCTCAGTCGAAACGCACGACCGCGCGCGGTCAGAAGGTATGCAACCCGCACGAATCCCGCAATCCGCCATGCTACCCTGAATCTTTGAGTTCGGCCTTTTCCCCGCATTTTCACCATGCGCCGGAGCGGCCGGAACGGGGTATTCGCTTGCAATCCGCTGCGTTCATCATCGCCGTCTTCGAGTTCGTCCTGCTCCTTTTCTCGCTCAGTTTTCACGAGTGCGCGCACGCCTGGATGGCCTCGCGCCTCGGTGACCAGACGGCCCGCCTGCAGGGGCGCATCACGCTCAACCCCATGTACCACATCGATCCCATCGGAACCCTGCTGTTTCCGGCTCTGGTCATCTTCGGCCCGTTTATCGGATTCAGCTTCTTCAGCGGGTTCCTCATCGGTTGGGCCAAGCCCACACCGGTCATCACACGTAACTTCAAGAAAATCGTCCGCGACGACAACCTCACCACCCTCGCCGGACCCATTTCGAATCTCATTCTGGTCTGCGTGGCCCTGGTGGGCCTTATCGTGATGGAATTCACGATGCCCAACGGCAGGCAGATCGTCCCCCAGTCCTTTGCGGCCGCTTTGAAACTCGCGGATCCCAGTCAAGCGCACCCCGTCGCCCTGCTCCTCAGCCTGGCCATCCTCATCAACCTGTCGCTCTTCTTCTTTAATCTGCTGCCCATTCCGCCGCTCGACGGCAGCCGCGTAGTGCGCAATATGCTCCCCTACAGAGCCGTCCAGGTCTACGACCAGATCGGCGGCTGGTTGAGCTACCTGCTCATGATCTTTGTCGGCGGATTCCTGCTCAACCTGCTGCTCTGGCCCGCGCTGGATTTGGTATTTTCGCTGCTTTGGCGACACTGAGAATCCAGCCCCCCTCCGCCGTTCCCCTCCCGCTACAATGGAATGAGCGTTTTATCTGGTTTTTTGATCGCCACGCATGCGGCCCTTTTCGCGCCGCCAGGGAACTGAATCGCAATCATGTCTGAACTACCCAATCGATCCGAACGGCCGCGCGTCTTAAGCGGCATGAGGCCCACGGGAAAGCTGCACCTGGGCAACTACATGGGTGCCTTGGCCAACTGGGTCAAGCTGCAGGACCAGTACGAGTGCTACTTCTTCATCGCCGACTGGCACGCCCTCACCACCGACTACGCTGACACCTCGCAGATCGCGCCCAACACCGTCGAGGTCCTGCTCGACTACCTGGCCGCCGGCCTCGATCCCGCCAAGAGCGTCCTCTTTCTGCAGAGCCGCGTGCTCCAGCACGCCGAGCTGTCGCTCCTCCTCGGTATGAGCACTCCGCTCGGCTGGCTCGAACGCGTGCCCAGCTATAAGGAGATGCAGGAGAACCTCACCAACCGCGACCTCACCACCTACGGTTTTCTCGGCTACCCGGTGCTCATGGCCGCCGACATTCTGATCTACCAGCCCGATTTCGTGCCCGTGGGTCAGGACCAGCAGGCGCACGTCGAGCTCACGCGCGAAATCGCCCGTCGCTTCAATCAGTTCTATCCAAAGAATCCGACGAGTTCCGGGGTTCAGTACGTCCCATTTGAGCAGTTGGCGGCTGAATTTGGAGAGAAATTTGCGCTGGGGTATAGCCCGGACAGGAAGCCAGTAATGAGGCGCGATCTACTGCAGGCGGATTTGCCGCACGGCCTTAACCCGGAACCGGTCCTTCCCGAGCCCAAAGTTCTGCTCACGCCCTCGCCCAAGCTGCCCGGCACCGACGGCCGCAAGATGTCCAAGAGCTACGGCAACACCATCCTCATCAGCGATCCCGAGCCGGTGGTGCGCCAAAAGCTCAAAACCATGGTCACCGATCCCGCGCGCATTCGCCGCACCGACAAGGGCGACCCCGATAAGTGTCCGGTGGGCGATCTGCACAAGGTCTTCTCCACGCCGGAGACCATGGCCAAGGTCTACGAAGGCTGCCGCTCGGCGGGTATCGGCTGCATCGAGTGCAAAAGCTGGGCGGCCGATGCGCTCCTGAAAGTCTTGCAACCCATTCAGGAGCGGCGCGCCTCCATCTCGGAGCCGCAGGCCATCGAAATTCTGGACCAAGGCTCGCGGCAAGCCGCGGTGCGCGCCGAGCAAACCATGGTGGAGGTGCGCGAGGCCATGAAGATGACCTTGACCACCGTGAAAGCCTGAGCCGGACGCACGAAGCAAGGGCCGCCGGGAAGGGACCGCGGGAAGCGCGCGGCGCAGGCGGCAGGGAAAGCAAGGATGATGGAGCCAACAGTCCCGTGGTGGCGCAGGGCACTCCGGTTTGCGCTGGGCGGATTAGTCGGTCTGTTCCGGCGCAACGGAAAAGCCGCCACCGGCCCGGAGGTCTCTGCAAAGGCCGGGGCCGCTGTCCACCGCCGCGAAGCTGAAAGAGATGTGACGGAAGCACAAACAGAAGAGAGTCGAGTGATGCCATCTTCCCCCCATTCCGAACCCATTGCAGCCAAAGAGCCCACTGCGGCCAAAGAACCCACTGCATTCAAGGAATCCACCGCAGCCAAAGAACCAACTGCAGCCAAATCCGAGCCGTCCGCCCATGTCGTTGCGCGCGCCGCCCAAAAGCCCGTCCCTGAACCGCCTGGTCCCGCGCCGGAACCGTCCGCTCCAGAACCGCCCGCTCCTGAACCACCCGCGCCGGAACCGCCGGCTCCCACAAAGGAACCGCTTGCTCCAACGGTGACTGCGCCCGACATTCCCGCCGCCCTCGCGCCCGCACCCGCCGAGGCGGCTGCGGAAGAAACCGAACCTACCCTATCCAAAGCCGCCGAAACGGAACTGCTCGAAGCAACGGTCCCTGAAGTCGAAGCCGCCGAAACCGCTGCCACTGAATCTCCCGAAGTGGCCGCCGCGCCGCCCGCAGCAGAAGAATCCACCCCCGCTCAACCCGGCGACACAACAGAAACAGTCGAACCCACTCCCGCGCCCGAAGCTCAGTCCGTCGAAGCCGAGCAACCCGTCGCGGACGCGGCCGCCGCAGAACATCCTGCCGTCGTCGAAACGCACCCCGTCGCCATCGCAGTCCAGGCCGCGCCGGAAGAAGCAACTACTCCAGAACCGACCGGCGCCGCAGCCCGGGAAAGCCAGCCCGCGCCACCCCCCGCGCCCGAGCCACCGTCGCCTGAACCACTGCCCGCGCCCGAACCACCATCTGCGCTCGCACCAACGCCACAAGACACCACCCCCACCCTGCCCTTTCCTGAAAAGCCCGTGCGCACCACCGCCGAAAAAGTCGCAGCGGCCCTCAAGGCGCGCGGCGAAGACGCCGAGCAGTCGCCGTTTTCCGTCATCGTGAACCAGGTCTACGACGGCCCGCTCGACCTGCTGCTCGATCTCATCCGCAAGCAGGACATCGATATCTACGACATCCCCATCGCCAAAATCACCGCGCAGTTTCTGGCCTACGTCGACCAGCTCCGCGCCGGCGACATGGATGTGGCCGGAGAATTCATCTACACCGCCGCGCTACTCATCCACATCAAGAGCAAGATGCTCTTGCCGCGCGCGCCCGCCGGGCCCGACGACGCCGCCGAAGATCCGCGCCGCGAGCTGGTCGAGCGGCTGCTCGAGCACGAGCGCTTCAAAAACGCCGCGCAGATGCTTCTTCAAAAGCAAATGCTCGAAGCTGCCTCATGGACCAATCCCGGCATGCGCGAGTTCCAGGAAGATGCCGGCGCGGAGCCGGAGATCGCCGCCGACACCACCGATCTGGTGCGCATCTTCAGCGGCATTCTCGAACGCGCCCGCAACCGCCCCATCCTCGATGTGGAAGAAGACTCGGTCACGGTCGGCCAGATGATCCAGTTCCTGGCGCGCCGCCTCACCATGGAAGACAAGCCGGTCGCGTTGCGCCGCATGCTCAGCCACACCAAGTCCGAGCGCGCCCTCATCGCCATGTTTCTCGCGCTTCTCGAGCTCGTCCGCCTGCAGGCCATCCTGCTCCGCCAGGACCGCCACTTCAGCGAGATCTTCATCAAGAAGCACAACGGCTTCGACGCGCTCATGAATCAGGGCCTCGCCAGCGCCCGCGACGACTGGCGCTGAGCACTCTCTGCGAAATGTGCCCGAACCAAAGCTGTGTCATCCTGAGCGAGTGCGCCGTAGGCGGACGAGTCGAAGGATCTGCGGTTGCTCTTCTGTCGGGTGCGCCATTCTTCGCTTTTTTCCGGCGAATGGTCGGATACCACGAACCCTATATTCGTCGGCTGGGTCCGCTCGCCAGCTTGTACACTGTCGATGATGATTTCGTTTCCCCGCAAACTGCATCAAGCGGGCGGTATCACCGCCATCGCTGCCCTCTTGCTCGGCATGCGGCCAGCCTTGCTTCGCGCGCAGCAGTCGCAGGCGCCGGTCCCGGCCCCGGCAACCACCGCGACCACGCCGCTCCCGCTTCCCGACCCGGCCGTCGAAGTCCTGCCCCTGGCGGAAGACCGCGGCGCCGCGGACCTGGAGCAGACGCTCAAGCGCCTCGGCACCACCGCCAGTGTGCTCGTCATCGTCGCGCATCCCGACGATGAAGATGGCGCTCTCATGACCTATCTCTCGCGCGGCCTCGGCGTGCACGTCACGCTGCTCACGCTCACGCGCGGCGAGGGCGGGCAGAACGCCATGTCGGCCGAGAGTTACGATGCGCTGGGCCTCATCCGCACCAACGAGCTGCTCAAGGCCGACGAATATTACGGCGCGCAGCAGCTGTGGGGAACTGAGGCCGACTACGGCTTCTCGAAAACCCAGGAAGAGGCCTTCGCCAAGTGGGGCCACGACCGCGTTCTCTACGACGCGGTGCTCGCGGTGCGCATGGTGCGGCCGCAGGTCATCCTTTCCACATTTGTGGGCGCGGCAAGCGACGGCCACGGGCATCACCAGGTCTCCGGCGAGATCGCGCAGGAGGCATTCAAGGTCGCGGGCGACCCGAAGGTCTTTCCCGAGCAGCTCAAGAATGGATTGCAGCCGTGGCAGCCGCTCGCTGTCTACTCGCGCGCGCCTTTCGCGCCCGTCACCAACGGCCAGATGTTCGACTACGCCACCGGCAAGTGGGCGCCGGCCCGCTTTCACAACTACGTCACCGGCGAGTGGATCGAGGGCGCGCCTAAAGCCGACGTGACGATTCCAGTTGGTACATGGGACCCGGTGCTCGGCCGCACCTATGTGCAGATTGCCCGCGAAGGCTGGGGCAAGCAGATGTCGCAGTACGGCGGCGCCAATCCCGCGATCAGCGCGCCCGATTCGTCGAGCTATCACCTGTGGGCGGTCGTGCCCTCGGCGACAGGCGCGAACGCGAACGCGAGCAACGCGAGCCTGTTCCAAAATCAGAAGGTCGACATCGATACCAGCATTGCAGGCCTGGCGCGGCTCGCGGGCGCCACGCCGCCTGCGTGGCTCAACGATGGCCTACACAAAATCCAATCCGACCTCGACGCTTTTACGGGCGATTGCAAAAATCAAGGCCGTGACGGCGCGCATAAGCTCGTGCCCATCTATCGCGAGACCCTCGACCTCTACTCGCGCGTCAAGGCAAGCGACCTGAGCGCCCAGGCAAAATCCGATCTCGCATTCGAACTCGGCGATAAGATCAATCAGTTCCAAATCGCATTGAAGGATTTGCTCGGCCTCGACATGATCGCGTTCAAGAGCGGGAGCGCCGGCGCGCCGGGTTACGGCGGCCGCGGCGCATCGGCAGACGAAACGGCGCGCAGTGTTTGGCCCGGCGAGGACTTTGGTGTGCACGTGCATGTGTACGATGGCGTTGGTGGTGTACCCATGAGCCGGGCGTGGCTTGAGGGCAACAATCGCTCGCCGTGGAAGATCGACGACGCCGGATGGGCCGATGACGCAGCGGCTAGAGCGCAGGGGCACGATAGGATTTTCCGCGTCCACGTCCCCGACGACGCGCAACCCACCGCGCCCCATTTCACGCGTCCCACCACCGAACAACCTTACTACGACATCGCCAACGAGGCCTGGCGCGAGCGCTCCTTCGCGCCCTATCCCCTCAGCGCTTGGGCCGAGTTCACCTTCGACGGCGTTCCCATCCGTCTCGGCATGGTGGTGCAAACCCTGGCCCGCGTCCCCGGCGTCGGCGGCGTCTACCAACCTCTCGTCGTCACGCCCGCCATCGGTGTGCGTGTCGCGCCCGAGGCGCGGCTTCTGCCACTCGATGGTTCACCACTTCCCGTCAGCGTCACGGTCCATGCCGAGCGTGCCGCCAACGGAACCATCGACCTGAAGCTGCCCGAGGGCTGGCGTTGCGACCCCGCGCAACAAGCCTTTCATCTCAAGAGCGCGGGCGACACTGAGCCGCTCGTGTTTTCGGTTTCTCCCGCCAGCGACGTGGCCGCGCGCGCATACACAATCCGGGCCGTCGCGCATGTGGACGGAGAAGACTATGCCGTCGGCTGGCAGAGCATCGGATACGCCGGCTTGCGGCCCTACAACCAGTACAAGCCCGCCGAGCTGCGCACGCGCAAGGTGTATGTGAAGCTCGCGCCCGGTCTCCGCGTGGGCTACGTGATGGGCACCGGCGACACCGTCCCTGAAGCCATTGAGGCGCTGGGCATTACCCCGCATCTCCTCAGCAATGACGAGCTTGCCACCGCCGATCTCTCGCAGTGGAACGTGCTCGTCATCGGCATTCGCGCCTACTCCGTGCGCCCCGAGCTCGCCGGCGCCGAATCGCGTCTTGAAGCCTTCGTCGAGCGCGGCGGCACGCTCATCGTGCAGTACCAGAGCAATAACTTTCCAGCGCCGTTGCCGCTGGCCATGAAGGGCATGGCCGAGCGCGTCGTCGATGAGCAGGCCCCCGTCAAGTTGCTCGATCCCTTGAACCCGCTCCTCGCCTCGCCCAACCAAATCACCGCAGCCGATTTTGACGGATGGTTCGAAGAACGCGGCCACGGCTTCCTCGATCACTGGGATCCCGGCTACACCGCGCTCACTGAAACCGCCGATCCCGGCCAGGATCCCCAACGCGGCGGCTTGCTGGTCGCGCATCGCGGCAAAGGCACCTATATTTATGTTGCCTTCGCGCTCTACCGGCAATTTCCTGAGCTGGTGCCGGGCGCCTTTCGCCTGTTCGCCACCCTCCTCAGCGCCGGCGCCCCATCCCCAAGCGCTTCCTCGGCATCCCAGCCTTCGCATCCCTGAGTGTTTGCGCACAATTTGCACAGCACAGCGGCTGCACGGCGCCGCGTTTGCTTAATTGTGTATTAATTTTTCTAACTTTCCCCTCGGCTGCGCGAAGTTCGATAACTAAAAATGTGAAATCTATGTGAATTCGTCAAATCTTAACCTTGCTCTGCGAGGCTGGGATTCGGAACGATGGGGAGGAATTTCTCTGTCGCGAAGTATTCTCCCCTCGCGCTCATCGTCGTGTTGTTCTGCGCCGTTGAGGATAATGCAGATTTTCCTACTCATTTTGATGTGTCCGCGATGCAAAAGACTGGTGTAAGGCGAGTGCATGCAGGCGCGGCCATGATCCCGAAACGATTCCAAACGAACAGAGAGGCCCAAATGAAACGCACACTCTACGCGGCTGCCGCAGCCATTCTGGCAGCCAGTCTCGTTGTCTCCCACGCTCAAACCAGCAGTACTTCTTCGACCAGCCATTCCGCGACGACGGGGAAAAAGCACGCGCCGGCTAAGAAGCCCGCCGCCCCGCCGGCGCCTTCGGTGCAAGACCAGATTCAGGCTCTGCGCACCGAGATGCAGACCCAGATCGACAGCCTGAGGAACGATCTCTCCACGAAGGATGCGCAATTGCGTCAGGCGCAGCAGGATGCCGCCGATGCGCGCGCTGCGGCCAACAAGGCCGAAGCCGATGCCCAGGCGCAGCAGCAGGCTTCCACGCAGAACACTGATGCCGTCACCACTCTGCAAACCACGGTGAGCGATCTGAAGACCAACCAGCTTTCGCTCGCCACCACCGTCTCTGACGAAACCACGACTCTCAAGAAGGCAATCGGCAGCCCCGATGCGATCAATTACAAGGGCGTGACCCTTTCGCCCGCCGGCAGCTTCATTGAAGCTGCAACCGTGTGGCGTCAAGGCGCCACCGGCGACGACATCAACACCGGGCTCACCAGCGTTCCGCTGCAGAATGCGGACGGCGCGCAGATGAGCGAGTTCTTTGGCAGTGCACGCCAGTCGCGCATCGCCCTGAAGGCGACTGGCAAGATTGCCAGCATGACCATGACCGGCTACTACGAGGCTGACTTCCTTTCGTCCGGCACGACCTCGAATAATAACCAGTCCAACAGCTACACGCTGCGCCAGCGCGAACTGTGGGCCGACGCCAAGACGACGAGTGGCTGGGATTTTTCCGGCGGCACCGGATGGTCGCTGACAGCGGAAACCGGCTCAGGCCTGACCCGCGGAACCCAAGTTCTGCCCTCCACCATTGACGCACAGTACGAAGCTGGCTTCGTTTGGGCCCGCCAGGAGAGCTTCCGCGTGGTCAAGAACATCGGAACCAAGACATGGGTTGGCATGTCGGCTGAGAACGCTGAGACTCTGAACGCAGCCGGACAGGGCCTGCCCTCGAATTATATCTTCGGTTCAACCGGCACCGGCGGCGGCCTTTACAACGCGACAGCCAACTACTCGTTCAATTATGCGCCTGACCTCGTGGCCAAGATCGCCGTTGAGCCGGGCTGGGGACACTGGGAAGTTTTTGGCGTCGGCCGCTTCTTCCGTGACCGCATCTATCCCACCACAGGTTCCCCGTACAACGATATGGAACCGGGCGGTGGCATTGGCGGCGGTTTCCGCGGCCCGTTTGCCAACAAGAAGGTCACCATCGGCCTGAAGGGCCTCTACGGTACGGGCGTGGGCCGCTATGGATCGTCGACCATCGCCGACGTGACCGTTCGTCCCAGCGGCACGCTGGAGCCACTGAAGGCCTTCTCTGCGCTCGGCACGGTCGAATTGAATCCAACGCCGCGCCTGAATGTCTACCTTAACTATGGCGGCGACTACGTTTATCGCGACTACGTGCTGAACGGAACCACCCAGGTGGGCTACGGCACCACGACGGTGAACATGTCCGGTTGCTTGACGGAGACCCAGGCTTCCGGATCAGCGGGTGCCGGCGCGGGTAATCAGACCGCTCCTACCAACTGCGGCGCCAACAACAAGGACGTGCAGGAGTTCGTTGCAGGCTACTGGTACAACATTTACAACGGGCCCAAGGGCCGTCTGCGCCAGGGCATCACGTATCAGAACATCCGCCGCGATCTCTGGTCTGGCGCGGGCGGCAGTACCAACCCCGGCAACGGCGCGCATGGCGACGACAACATGTTCTTCACATCGTTCCGCTACTACCTGCCCTAACCTCCGGCCCTCAGTCCAGGCCAAAAACCATGGGGCAATCCGCGCTGCGGGTTGCCCCAATTTCTTTCCGCTCTCCGTTTGAGCCCCAATAACAAAACGCCCGAAGGGAATCCCCCCTCGGGCATTCGCGTCAGTCCGGAAAAGCTTACTCCGCCGCTTCTTGAGCCTTGGTCTGCGCCACCGTCCAGTCGGCCGCACCCACCTTGAAGCGCGCAAACCGCCGCACCGTGATGTTCTCGCCCAGCTTGCCCACCTTCTGCGCAATCAGTTCCTTCACGCTGATGGCCTGGTCCTTGATGAACGGCTGCTCCAGCAGGCAAACCTCTTCGTAGAACTTCGCCATCTTGCCGTCCACAATCTTCTCAATCACGGGAGCCGGCTTGCCCGTCGCCGCCGCCTGTGCGCGATAGATCTCCTTCTCGCGCTCGAGATCGCCCGGCGTCACGTCCTCGGGCCTCACGTAGCGCGGATCGCTCGCCGCGATGTGCATGGCCACGTCCTTCAGCAGCTCCTGGAAGTCGGGCGTCCGCGCCACAAAATCGCTCTCGCAGTTCAGTTCCAGCAGCACGGCAATCTTGCCGCCCGCATGAATATACGAGCCCACCGCGCCCTCGTTGGTAGCGCGTGCGGCCTTTTTCTGGGCCGACGCCATGCCCCGCTTGCGCAGCACAATAACGGCGGCTTCCTTGTCGCCCTTGGTCTCCTGCAGAGCTTTCAGGCAATCGCCCATGGGCGCACCAGTCATCTCGCGCAGCTCTTTCACCTGCTTGGCATCAATCTTTTCGCTCACTGTCGTCATCTCTCTTTGTATTCCCCCGGCCGCAGCCGGCCCCGCGAACGCGTCGCGGATATGAATTCACCATCAAACTCTACGCCGGCCATGTTTCCGGCATAAGAAAAGCGTGGCCGACCATCGAAACGGCCACGCTCAACCCAATATGCGCATGGTCACGCGCAGCCATCGGCTAAAAGCCCGATTCGGCCGCCTCGCCCTCATCCGCCAAAGCCGTCACCCCGGCAGGCGCCTTGCGAATGCCGCCGCCCAGCGCCGCTTCCAGGTCCACCTCTTCGGCTGGCGCAGCCTCTGCCGCCGCCTCGCCGCCCTCTTCCGCGGCCGCGGCTTCGACAGGCTCTTCCTGGAAGGCCTTGTCGCCCAGCAGGTTCACGCCCTCGGCCGCCGAGTCCGCAATCTTCGAGGTAAACAGACGGATGGCGCGCAATGCGTCGTCGTTGCCCGGAATCACGTAATCCACCACCGTGGGATCGCAGTTGGTATCCACCACCGCCACCACGGGTATGCCCAGCTTGCGCGCTTCCTTCACCGCAATCGTCTCGTTGTTCGAGTCCACCACGAACAGCGCGTCGGGCAGCCGCTTCATGCTCTTGATACCGGCCAAATTTGCCTGCAAATGCTTGCGCTCCCGCTCCAGCCGAATCACTTCCTTCTTGGTCAGCAGGTCGTAGCGGCCGTCCACGGCCATCTCATCCAGTTCCTGCAGGCGCTTCACGCTCTTCTGCACCGTCACCCAGTTGGTCAGCAGCCCGCCCAGCCAGCGCTGGTTGATGTACGGCATGCCCGCGCGCGTGGCTTCTTCGGCAATCGCATCCTGCGCCTGGCGCTTGGTGCCCACGAACAGGATCGTCTTGCCGCTCGCGCACAGGTCGACTACGAACTTCGACGCATCCTTGAACAGCTTCAGCGTCTTCTGCAGATCGATGATGTAAATTCCGTTGCGCTCCCCAAAGATGTATTCCTTCATCTTGGGATTCCAGCGCTTCGTCTGATGCCCGAAGTGAACACCTGCTTCGAGCAGTTCCTTCATGGTGATGGTGGCCAATGGTCCTCCTTTGTGGACTGCATCCGGACTGGCTCTGCCGTGGCCCGAATTGATTCCCCTCGCGGGGAGATTTGAAAAACAAGCCGTTAGCTTTTAGCCATTAGCTTTTAGCTTCTTCGTGCCGTCGTCGCTGCATCAGGAACCCGATGCAGCCCTCAGTGACGAGAAAAAGCTAACAGCTAAAAGCTAAGAGCTAATAGCTAGCAAGCGCCTAGCGCTTGCTGAACTGGAACCGCTTCCTCGCGCCCTTCTGGCCGTACTTCTTGCGTTCCTTCTGGCGTGCGTCGCGAGTCATCAGTCCTTCGGCCTTGAGCAACTTGCGCAGCTCAGGGTTGAACTCGATCAAGGCGCGGGCCACGCCCATCTTCACCGCGTCGGCCTGCGCACTCACGCCGCCGCCGCTCACCGTGGTCACCACGTCAAAGTTCGCCGCCAACTCCGCCACCGCCAAGGTGCGCTTGGCCGAGACCCTTTGCTGCTCGGTCACAAAGTGCTCGTCGAACTTCTTGCCGTTTACCTTCCACTCGCCCGTGCCGGGACGCAGAAACACGCGCGCGATCGCACTCTTGCGCCGCCCCGTCCCGTAATACTGCACCAGATCTGCCATTCGTTTCCTCTTAGCTCTCAGCCGTCAGCTCTCCGCCTTCAGCCTTGTCTTCCCTAGTCCCTGCTTCCCCTCGTTCGCTCGCTTCCGCACCCAAAAAGCTAGGAGCTAGAAGCTGCTTTACAACGCCACCGGCATCTGCGCCCCATGCGGGTGCTTGTCGCCGCGGTATACCTTCAACTTCGAACCCATCGCCCGGCCAAGCTTGGTCTTGGGCAGCATGCCCTTGATCGCTTCCTCCAGCACCTTCTCCGGCCGCCGGTTGATCAGCCGCGTAAACGACTCCTCGCGCAGCCCGCCCGGAAAGCCCGTGTAGCGCCGGTACAGCTTCTTCTGGTCCTTCAGCCCCGTCAACCGGATCTTCTCCGCGTTGATCACGATCACATGGTCGCCCATGTCTATGTACGGCACGTACTGGGGATTCAGTTTGCCGCTCAGCACACTTGCGGCCTTGGTGGCCAAACGCCCCAGCGTCTGACCGCTGGCGTCCACCACATACCACTTGCGGCTGATATCCTTGCCGCTCGGAACAAAGGTCGACATCTCTTTTCTTCCCTCGAAAAAATCTGCTTCGCGCCTCTAAAAACCTCGCTCAGCGCATCAAAAAACTGCTCTCAGCCGTCAGCTTTCAGCCGAGTCTCTTCTAGTCCCTAGTCCCTAGTCCCTAGCGAATAGCTCGCGCGAAGCGCGCTCACCCATGCCAAACGCGCACGGGCCTCAAAATCTACCCACTGCCAAACAAATCTGTTCGGGTGAGAAGCTGCGGGAGTTCGTTCACATCGGAACCCTGGCTGCGCCGGACCTCGAACTCCCGGGTCCCGCAGCCGGTGGCCTGCTCCGCTGGAACCCCCTAAACCCTTTCCGGGGCATCCCTCAGACCGGTCCGGGTGAGCACACCGAGACCCCAGGCGCAACACCGCGCAAGGTCTATAGAATACTGAAAAATCAGCCCCAAGTCAACGAAAAGCCCCCTGTGGACCGAGGAGGGATGGATGGTGCGCCCGGAGAGATTCGAACTCCCGACCTAATGCTCCGGAGGCATTCGCTCTATCCAGCTGAGCTACGGGCGCGCTTCAACAGAATACCGCATTTTGCGCTTTCCAATGCCTCCACCCGCCAACCCGCTGGCTTGCTGACTCGCTGACCCGCCGGCCTGCCACCCCTTTTCGCCCATGTAACCTCGGAACTTGCATTTCCAGCCGCACCGGCCTCTAATTCCGTACCAATGAACCCCGCAAACGAGACTGCCGCCCGAACCGCGCTTGCTCTCTGCGGCTTTACCGCCGTTGTGGGCCAGATCGTGCTCATGCGCGAGCTCATCCAGATCTTCAACGGCAACGAGATCGCGCTCGGCATCCTGCTCGCCACATGGCTTCTCTGGACCGCCGTTGGCAGCACTCTCGCGAGCGTCTTCGCGCGCTCGCCAAACCCGCAACGCAGCCGCGCGCACTTTGCCGTCGCCGCGCTCGAATGCCTGCTCGCCGCGAGCCTTCCCGCAACCATCTGGGCGCTGCGTTGCGCAAAAGGATTCTTCCAAACCGTTCCCGGCGAGCTGGTTGGTCCCGCGCCGATGCTCCTCACCTCGCTGGTGTGTCTCAGCGTGTTCTGCGCGGCTTCAGGCGCTCTGTTCGTTGCCGCCGCGCGCATGATCGCTGCCGAACTCGGCCTCTCCGCGCGCGCCGCTGTCAGCGCATCCTATCTGCTCGAAGCCGTCGGCTCCGCGCTTGGCGGAGTCCTTGCCAGCGTCGTTCTGGTGCGCTTCCTCGAGTCCTTCCAGATCGCGGCCATCGTGGGCCTGCTCAATCTCTCCCTCGCCTCAGCGCTGCTGCTCCGCATGAAGCGCCTGCAGGTTGCGCTTCTCGCCGGTACAGCTGCGCTAGCTGCCATTCCGCTCCTCATCTGGGTCGCTCCGCACTGCGATGCCGCCGCGCGCGCCCGCCTCTGGCGTGGCTTCTACGTGGTCGCCGCGCGCGACTCCATCTACGGCAACCTGACCGTGACCGAGACTGGCGAAAAGGAAACCGGCTCTATCCGCAGCCTCTACGAGAACGGCTCCATCTTGGCCAACGCGCCCGATCCAGCCGCGGCCGAGGAGGCCGTCGACTATGCGCTCCTCGAACACGCCGCTCCGCGCTGCGTCCTGCTCATCGGCGGCGGCGTCAATGGCAGTGTCGCCGAGGCGCTCAAGCATCCCACCGTCGAGAGCCTCGACTACGTGGAACTCGACCCCGCGCTCATCGGCATGGCGCAGCAATATTTTCCCGCCCAGACCGCGGTCTTTCGAAGCGACCCGCGCGTGCATTTGCACCTTCTCGATGGCCGGCGATTCCTCTCCGAAACCAAAGAAAAATTCGATGTCATCATCGTCGATGTGCCCGATCCGCAGACCGCGCAGTTGAACCGCTTCTACACGGTGGAGTTCTTCCGCCTGGCGCGCGCGCACCTCGCGCCTGACGGCCTGTTTGCCGCGCAGTTGCGCTCGTCTGAAGAAACCATCAGTCCGGATCTGGCCGAGTTTCTGCGCTCTATCCGCCGCACCCTCGGTGAAGTCTTTCCCTACCAGGCAGCAATTCCCGGCGAAACCATTCACTTCTTTGGAGCCGCTCAGCCCGGCGTCCTCACGCGCGACCCGCAGCTGCTGGTTGCGCGCCTGCGCCAGCGTCATCTGGCCACGCAGTATGTGCGCGAGTACTTCATTCCCTACCGCATGATGCCCGACCGCATGGAACAGGTGGAAACCGATCTCGCGCCGCTCAAGTCAACGCCCGTGAACCGCGACTTTGCGCCCATCGCTTACGCGTTCGACGTAGTACTGTGGAGCGCGCAGTTTCGGTCAAGCTACACCGTGTGGTTCCGCGCCGCCGAGCACTTGGATTTCGCTAAAGTCGCCGGCACGTTGGCGCTTGCGCTGCTCATCGGTACCGTGCTGATCGCTCTTCTTCCCGATCGCGAGCGCCGCGAGCGCGCAACCGCCGGCGCCTGCGTCGCAGCCACGGGATTCTCGCTCATGGCCTTGCAGATCTTCCTGCTCCTCGGTTTCCAGGCCGTCTACGGCTACGTGTACACCGAGCTCGCAATTCTCATCGGGCTCTTCATGGCAGGCATCGCGCTGGGCAGCTGGCTCGCGATGCGGCACGAATGTGCGAACCGCAGCTGGACCCTCGCCGCGGCGCAACTTCTACTCGCGCTCGCCGCTCCCGCGCTGCTCGTCGCAGTGAGCGCAATCGGAGACTTTTCGTCGCGCGCAGCCGCGTGGCTTGCGGCGCAAATCGTCTTTCCCGCGCTCGCAGCGCTCGCGGGCATGCTCGGCGGTTTCCAATTCGTCACCGCGGCGGGCATCTTTCTCCGCGGCCGCGGCCAGGGCGCGGGCTTCGGCCTGCTCTACGCCATCGACCTCCTGGGCGCATGCGTCGGCGCGCTCGCGCTCAGCACATTTCTGATTCCGGTGTTTGGCTTCTGGCGCACAGCCTGGCTCGGCGCAGCGATCAACGCGGCGGCCGTTCTTCTCGCGACACAGCCGAGTCTCCGCCATTCCAACGCGGATCGGCCTCCATGCTGACGAGTGCCGTTTTCTAATCCCTGTTCCCTATTCCCTATTCCCTATTCCCTGCCTTCTCGTTGAACACCACCGCTGTAAAGCTAAAGATGTCGGTGTTCTCGTCCCTCCAGCAACTCTGCTCCATGCCGGCCTTGGCGCAGGTCTGGCCCAGAAATGTCTCCCGGTCCCAATTCTGCTCCACGGGAACCTGCGGCAACAGCAAGCCCTCGTAGTCGCCGTTCTTCATGATGAGCCCATCGCGCCCCACCTTGATCTGCTCCACATCGGTCACGCGGCGCAGCGGCGAAAGCACGGAGATCTCGTAAGCGAGCTTGGGCAGCTCCGCAGCCGACACCGGCGCAAAGCGCGGATCGCGCAGTGCTGCCAGCGTCGCCGTATCGCGCACAGTCATGTAGAGCGGCTTGGTGGGCGAGGTGTATCCGATGCAGCCGCGCAGTGCTCCGCCTTCGGTGAGCGTGGTGAAGGCGCCGTACTCGCGATTGAGCGTCTCGCTCGCGGGTGCCGTAGGCGCGTAGGGCTCCTTGTTCTGGATCATGTACTCGACCGACTTCCGCGCCAGCGCCAGCAACTCGGCCTTTTCCGGGTCGGTCAGCGAGAAGGGCACCGCCGCGTCAGCCGCGTGCGTCGTCTTCACAAACAGATCGGCGCTATAGCCCACCACGCGCGACTTGTCGCCGGTGATGTCGCCGGAGTTCGCATATTTCAGCACTTCCGCCTTGTTCGCGCCCAGGCGCTCGGCGTAGATCATGGCGGCCACAATGGGAGCGCCGCCGCACGCCTCCCAGATCCCCGGCTCGCCCTGCCCGCGCCATTGGAAGTTCCGCGACATGCTGTAGTAGTCGTACACCTCAAGCGCATGCAGCGTTTTGTGGTCGATGCTCTCCGCATCGGCGTAAGGGTGGTAGTGCGAGAGATCGGAGCTGGCCAGCACCAGCGTGTCGTGATCGTTGCGCAGCATCTTGGCCAGCGCCACGCCCAACGCGCGGCTGCTCTCGTAGCTCTGGTCGCCCATCACAATCGGCACCAGCTCAAAGTTGCCCAGGATCTTCTGCAGCCACGGCAACTCCACCTCGACCGAATGCTCCGGCGCATCGGCAGTGGCCTGGTGGCCTTTGTCCGAGAGCTGGATGGTCGAGCTCATCTTTGCCAGCCGTCGCGCAAACTCCTTGTCCACGGGAACCTGCCCGAGCGGCGTCGTGTACGCGTCGCCGTCGTACACAGCAGTGAAGTCGAAGCCCACGTAGTGCGAAGGCGCAATCACCACCACGCGCGAATACTTGTGGCCCTTGAGCGCCGCGTAAGTCCATGCGGCGACCGGGCCTGAGTATTGATATCCGGCATGCGGAGCCACCGCGGCAATGATCGTGCCATCGACAGGCGGCGGTGTGGCCTTGGCCAGCATGTCGTCGATCATCTTCGAGAGCTCCTGCGGATCGGCGGGATAGAATGCGCCGGCGACGGCAGCCGGCCTCACCTTCTGCTCTCCGGCTGCGCCCTCCGCTGCACGCACGTGCAGGATGGGCACGGTGACCAGGAGTGCGATGCATTGCGTCATCAACCAGGCCATGGTGGATCTCCTTGTGATCTTCACGATTCAGGACCTCCTCAAGCACCATCAAGCGTGCCAGATTCCGGGGATGTTGTGCCGGCAATACGGGCATGTCGAATCCTTGCGGATAAGCATCTGGCTGGCCGTAAACCCCACGCGCTCCACCAGCATTTTGCGGCATTGCGGGCAATACGTGTTCTGCGCGGGATGGCCGGGCACGTTGCCGATGTACACGTAGTGCAAGCCCTCGGCGTCGGCAATCGCCTTCGCCAGTTCCAGCGTTGCCACGGGCGTGATGGGCAAGTTCTTGAGCAGATACTCGGGATGAAACTGCGTGAAGTGGAGCGGCACGTCGGTCCCGAGGTTCGTCTTAATCCATGCGGCGAGGCCGCGGAATCCCTCGTCATCGTCGTTGAGCGTGGGCACAACCAGGTAGACGATCTCCGTCCACTTGCCCATCTTGCGCAGGGTCACCAGCGAATCCAGCACCGGCTTCAACTGCCCGGTGACCACCTTCGCGTAGTAGGACTCGGTATAGGCCTTGAGGTCGATCTTCACCGCATCCATCTTGCCGTAGGCCTGCTCCAGCGAATCGTGCTGCATGTAACCGTTCGAAACCACGATGCTGCGCACGCCCGCTTCGTGCGCGGCGTCGGCGGTGTCCATCAGGTATTCGGCAAAAACCACCGGTTCGCTGTAGGTGTAGGCAATGGTGGGGCAGTTGTATTGGCGCGCGATGTCGGCTGCCTGGTGCGGCGAGATGTATTGGGCGGGAATCTCCTCGGGCCGCGACTGCGAGATATCCCAGTTCTGGCAGAACTTGCAGTTCACGTTGCATCCCGCGGTGGCAATCGAGAAGGCCGTGGTGCCGGGCAGGTAGTGGAAGAGCGGCTTCTTCTCGATGGGATCAATGTGGGCCGCGCACACCCGCGAGTGAACCAGCGTGTAGTAGACGCCGCCGTGATTTTCGCGCACGCCGCAGTAGCCGCGCTCCTTGTCGCCCACTATGCACTCGCGCGGACAGAGCTTGCACTTGATCTTGCGGTTTGCAAGCTTTTCGTAGAACTTCGCCTCGTAGGTAAATTGTGCGTTGTTCTGCGCTTCCGCGCCCGAAGCCAAGGGGATGGCCGCGGCAGACGCGGTAAATTCACCGGCGCCCAACGCCGCACTTGAGGCCAGCGCGCACATCAGAAACGAGCGGCGGTCCAAAGCCATGCGCGCCGCGCTTTCCGCAGCAACCAATTCGCAGTTCATGATGCACCTCCCGGCGTCCCGCCTACACCTCGAAGACCGCGATGCGCGCCGCATCGCAATGGCCCAGGCGATGTTCGCTGTCGGCCGCGGTGGCAATGTAGCGTGGCGCGCGCTGCTCGGCTTCGAGCGTCTTCAGTCCCATCTCCGCGCGCTTGCGCTCGATCATCTGCCAGCCCGTGAAGTCGAGCGCCACCGCATCCTGCGCGACCAGCAGGCCGTTCAATTTCCAACTGTGTTCCGGCTTGAATCCCGGGCCGCCTTCGTACATCGCGGTCGTCGCGTCGCAGATCACCAGCTTCATGCGCGAACGAATCTCGGGCAGCATGTTCAGGTCGGCCACAAAAGGATCGCAGCCGTTGGGGTGGTACTTGTTGGGATTGTGGATCGTGCCGTACATGTTTTTGAGCGAGATCGTGACGCCGGCTCCGTCGTGGTCCTTGAGCACGGGCAGGTTAATCAAAACGTTTGAAGCCCGCGTGAGGATCTTCGAAAATCGGCTGCCCACGCTGCCCCACGCGGAGAGATCGTCCTCATATCCGGCACGATCAGTCCCGTAGCATTGCACGCGATCGCCGCCCACAGCGATGCGAAAACCGGCGCGCTCCATCTCCTCGCTGTCGCGGTCCCACACAATAATGTTGCGCGCTGCCACGCCCGCCTGCTGCAAGCGCTCGCACACCGCCTCAACCAGTTCAACGCTCGTCGCAATGCCGCGTCCGCCCAGCGTATTCACCTTCAGGCTCACGGTATCGCCCGCGCCCGCGATGCGGCGCCACGCGGCGATGCTGTTTTCGTGCGTCGCCGGAAGGCTGAAAAGAGACTGCATGGCGCGGTCGAGGAGCGTCTCAAGCCGGCGCGAATCAATTGTCGAACCCGAGCCGCGCAGCAACGGATCGCGGGCCACCACCACGCGGGACTTTGCGGCCGCAGCTTGCGCCTCGCCGGTTGCGCGCAAACCGGTCGCGCCCAGCGCCACGGCGCCGGTAATGCACCGCGCGAGAAAGTTCCGGCGGCTGCGGTTGCGCAGGTCCCTCATCGGCAAGCTCCGGCGCGTGGTTTTCGGCCGCGGAGATCGGGCCGGGGAGGGAAGACACTTGGGCGGCTTGCGGTGAAGCGGCTCAAACGATTGCAGTTAGCTCCGAGGCGGATCCGCGGCGACCGTGGACACACCACCGTCCATCATGGTGAGCGCTGCGCGTGAGCCGTTGCTGTGATGTGGAACACGGCCCGCTAACCATAGCGGCTATGTGAGGTAGATTCAGTCAGAGGAGCATGAATGCGTAAGCCGGAATAAGACTCCCCGGAGAATTTTTCAGATTGTCGAGGGACTGGTGGACGCGGTAGGAATCGAACTTGAGCCGCTTTGCGGGCGTCTGAGCCCGCAAGCGAAATCCTGAGTCCGCTCACAGCAGTTGAACGATAGGAAGTTCCTTGGGAAGGCAAGAATGCCGGAGCGAGCGACAAGCGAGCATCTGCTCCATGCAATGGTGGTGGACGCGGTAGGAATCGAACCTACAACCTGTCGGTTAAGAGTTGCAAGACAGCCAATTTCTACTGATTCCTCCGGGTGACTCTGAATTGCTCGGAACCCTGTGTTCATGCGGGTTCCGCGCCCATCGCCACTACTCCTGAAAACTGCGGCGGACTGCCAAGGGTCCTTGGTATTTTCCCCGGTACGATTTCAACCGACGCGCCGGGCCGCATCGCGCTGTGCTTGTGCTAAATTTGAGCTTCTTACTGGAGGCTATGACATCCTTCCGCCGTGCTCACTCCCACTCGAAGCGAGTTAGTTGTCCGGGATAGGGTCGCACCGCAGGCTAGGACGCCTTTTCCCAAATTTGCGGGGCCGGGAATGTCGCGCATTCATATCATGGTGGTGGTAATAGGGCAGGCGGGGCGGGTTCCGCGCCAGTTCCCGGTCCGCCGCTGTCATGCCGCGCCCGGCAAACTGAGAAGTGCGGTACTCTAGCACCATGAGAATCGGGGACATGTTGAAGGCATGGCGTTACCGCGAAGAGATGAGCATCAGGGAAGCGGCAGAGCGCATCGGCATCCCGTGGAGCACCTATGGGCGAATCGAGAAAGGCTACCCCATGAGCGGAGACACATTCGCTGTGATCCTGCGGTGGCTGCTGGAAGACTGAGACCCCTTGCGACCACCAGTCCAGACATGGACTTTACTAGTTAGTAACCTAAACCCGACTGAATAAATCCGGCAGGCTTGTTCTTAGCCCCTTCGCCACTCGCTCGATGTTTACCAAAGAGACGTTGCGTACCCCGCGCTCGATTCCGCTGTAATACGTGCGGTGAAGCCCACACCGCTCCGCAGCCTCTTCCTGATTGATCGCCTGTTCTTCGCGGATGCGGCGAATGGCGCGGCCAAACCGGATGCGAATGTCGAGCGGCATTGCTTTTGATCTTCACGTCCTGTAGTCGATGCGTACACACTCGATGAGTCACATTGATTTATACTGGCGAACATCGCGTGATCCCCATTTGGTTGAAGTGGAGGGAGTTTGCTATGTCGAAAGTTTGGGCAGTGCTACTCGTTCCGTTGGCGCTTCTAGCACTTGTTTTGCTGGGAGCGGCCATCGAGAAGATTTCCCATAAAGGGGTCGGTTGGCTTGCTGACCGCAGCCACGATACGCCGGTTTGGATCGAAGGCGAATGGATGATGGGTGAATACCGCGACTGCGAAATGCTCACCTCGGCACCGACGCAGGGTGCCACACCACCTGGAGTGCCGCGGACAGATCTGCCGCGCTTATTCTGTGGTCAGGATAGCCCGCAAGGTCATAGCTTTAATGCGTTCTTGGACGACACCACTGTCCAGCCGGCTGCGACCAGCAAATTTCACGTATTCTCCGTTCTCTACCGTAGGTGCCCATTGTTGAGATATTCAGGTGGTTGCCTTGAAAGGGGTGACGCTTTGGACAGGCCAGATGATGTAATTGTCCCGTGGCGCTGCCAGCGAAAGGCCGAATGGCTGGAGTGCGTCAGGCGCTGAACAGGATACGGCAGCGAGCAGGGAAGGGACGGTTTGCACGATCGGATAGGTCTGGGGCTAAATTCGTTGCCGGTCCAAGGTAGCTCTTGGCAGGAACCCCGCTAATCGCATTTACAGAGCGCCGGTGCTGTGCCACGAATCAACAAAACATCTTGTTGGTGGAACATCTTTTTCGTGCGATTTGCTGATGTTAATCAAAGTTTGGAGCACTTTATGGCGAAGATTGAAAGAGATGGTATTGCTTTCCTAAGTGCGCCGCGCCATGATGGGCAGAGAAAGAGAGGGTAGCGAATCATGGAGCCGTCCGAGTGGGCACAATCGCAAGCCGAAGATATGCAGGGGAAGAAGGACGCTCAGATTTTGAAGGATGCTGTCTTCCTGAAACGACAGAAAATGAAAGAGGCTCACGCTCCAGAATTGTGGGGGGCAATTATCCAAGCCTTTCAGGTACACTGCGCGGAATACAACCGCTGCCGCCCGCAGAGTGAGCGCAGTATTGGATTCAGTTGTCTACAAATCAATTCGTACATGCTCCGTCGAGACGCGGGCTGGTCTGAGTTGAAGGTTGACTTCAATCCATCCACAGGCACGATCCGAGCGAAGGCAAATAATTGCGGTTTTAACGAGACGTATCAGCCAAAGGTCTTGAAGGACGGCGAGGTTGTGCTGTTTCGTCGTGGCCAGTTCCCGGTGACGCCTAACGAAATAGCACAGACAGCAATGGAGGCATTTCTGAGCGGGCGTGAGATTGCCGACATTTTGTAGAGCCAAGCCGCGTGGACTTCTCGGGAATTTCGCTGTGCAAACACTTTGGCGAAACAATCGAAACAATGCAGTATCCACGCGGACTTCAGAGCATTCGTCAATCCGAAACAGAACCCGTTGTTTCCCTTCACAAATCCATTTCTTCCCGAGTGTTTCTGCGCGTTGTTTCGCATGTTTCGGATTCCGCGTCCGCAGTCGGCAAGTAGCTGGAAAATGCGCTCTCGAATTCGGCCCGCAGATAGCCTTTGGCTGTTGCCCCACCATGCACTCGCACCTGGCGGGGCGCTGGCCCAAAGGGGCGGAGCATTGTGGCCAGTTTCCGGGGAGTGAACCCGGCCCCCATGTCCGCCCAAGGGCTATCGGAGAGAACCTGTAGGGCTCTGAGTAGCGATTCTGTCAGCATGTGCGGCTTTCCGGCGGGCCAGACGCGCCGCACATCGGCCAGCAGCTTGAGCGCCTGAGAGTCTTCCGAATCATCGGCTGCCTTGGCCCCGCAGAGTGACCGGGCGTACTTCTTCAGTTCATCCATGCGACCCGGCACGGCCACGCCACAGACAGCGAAAAGCGGCATCCACAGGTCAGCTTCCCGGTCCTCAAGGAATTCAAGGTCCTTCATGCTCTCGTAAGACTCGCGGACCGCATCCAAGCGCGATTGCGCCCATGATCCAATTGCGTTGCGGATCGGCTCCGCTTCGGCGCGTGTCCTTGCGAAAAGAAACCGTGTCACGGTCTGCGATGCTGTTTTTCGCTGCATCGGGATGCAAATGCAACGATCCGCGAGCGTATCGGGCAATCTGCCGATGGCTGCAAATGCCTTGGGGCCATAGACGCGAAAATGTCGCACCTTCCAATCCTGCCCTGCCGGTTCGCAGCGCGTCACCGTAGCCCCTGTCCTATGTCCTGCATTGAGAATTGCGAGGATTGCCTGGGCGCTCTCGGAAGGTTTGCTGTTTCGCAAAGCCTCCACTTCATCGAGAAGCAAAGTTGGCGATTCCTCCATCAAGCGGAAGAGGGAGGCAGGGCTGACGGTCGTTATGAACTGCGGGTTCGCGCAGAGCAGCCCCAGAACTTCCAGCACCCGAGTTTTTCCGCATCTCTTCACCGGCGACGTGAGAGCGATATACGGAAACGCGCCGAACGCATCCGAGACATGAGTTGCAACGGCCCACAATGCGAGCGGCAAGTAGGCCGCCTCCGGCAGAATGCAGAAGCGCCGGATAAAGCTCTCTGTCTTGCCGATGGGATCGGAGTCCGCGCCTGAGTCCATGTGGCCGGATTCGGCGAGGACTTCTTTGAAGTCTTCTGCTACACTTTGGTCAGACAAGATTCACCTTTCCGGCCCACGTTGCAGCGTGGGCCTTTCCATTTCTGATTGCCTGATGTTTGCCCGGCAGTTGTAAGTAGGATGCGGGCTCTCTTCATGGGCGGCCTCTTTCGCGACAGCCATCACCGCCGGTCCAGCGCGGGAACTTCACCCCGTCTTAGGATTTCTTCAACCGTCTCCTGCCGGAAGCGGATTGCGCGGCCCACGCGCACATAGGGCACGCGCCGCATCCAGACCCATTGGCGGATTGTTTTGGGCGACAGACCAACCGCGTCTGCGAATTCCGTCACGCTCAATAGCTTGCTCATTTCTCCTCCACATAACGCTTGACTACTGCCATTGCATGTGACACTATAGCAATTCAGAGACATGCACAAGACACAGAATATGTCACATAACATCTCGTTGCCGATCAGCTTTATGCCGCTTACCTGGAAGCAAGCGGACCTCACTCCGGTCTCTAAGCGCGAGTTCTTTGAAGGCCCCGGCTCAACTACGCTCCGGTATCGATTCGTGGAAAAGGAAGGTAAGTGTGACCGCTTTGATCCGTGGCAGTTGAGGGATGATTTTCTTGGCTGGAGGATTGAAGATTGGCAGGCTTTCTTTTATATGGCCGGGGGATGGTCCGGCAGTTTCTACGTTACCCAAAGCGATTTCGTCGAGTGGCAACAGCTATTGAAAGAGGCGCTTGTGCGCCCGGCGAAAGAATGGAAGTCGCTCGCTCGGGAGTTTGCGCCGGAGAAAGTCTCAAGGCTCACCGGCCCGTTGCGAATCCTCTTCGATTGGCAGGGAGCGGTCCCAGTTGCGAAGGTTGTTTTGACGGATTCGCTTACGGCGATCATCGCAACGATTCAAGTTGATGCTTTGCGGGGAGCAAAGTTCCGAGTCTGCGCTCGGCATGACTGCAAGAGCGCACCGTTCCGAATCGAGGCGCGGCACAAGATCTATTGCAGTTCTGACTGTGCGCACCTAGTTGCTGTGAGGAATAGCCGAGAGCGGGCAGCGAAGGCGGAGGCGAGCAGCCGTCTCAAGATTTCAAAAAGGCGTAACCATCGCTGATGCGGAAAGGAAATCGATATGTCAGTGTTTCGCTATAAGGGCAGCAAGGTTTGGACGATGGATTTTCTCTTCCACGGCCAGCGCATCCGGGAAAGCGCAGGGACGCGCTCCAAGACGCTTGCCTTGAAGATTGAGGATAAGCGCCGCCGGGCGCTGGAAGAGGGCGCAGCGGGCATCAGGAAGCGGCGGCAGCCCCTTCTGCTCTCGGTTGCGGCGGATGAGTGGCTGGAGATGAAGAAAGCTACTCTCGCGCCGCGCTCAGTGAAAATCGAAGAGGCCAACCTTGCGCATCTGCGCCCGGAGTTGGGGCGCAAGCTGATCTGCGATATTGAGGCGCGGGAGATTGCCCGCTACCAGCAAAAGCGACTTGATGAGGGCGCTTCGCCCAAGACAGTCAATCTGGAAGTGGGGACGCTGCGAGCGATTCTGAAACGCTCGGGCCAGTGGGCGCGGTTGCAGCCGGAAGTGAAGATGCTGCCTACACGGGATGACGTTGGGCGGGCCATCACCACGGAAGAGGAAACGGCGCTGCTACAGGCTTGCAGTCAGTCCCGCTCACGCTCTCTGGTTCCGTTCGTCACCCTGGCGATTGAGACTGGGGCGCGGTACGGCGTGATTCGGACGCTGCAATGGGGTTGTGTGGACTTTGAGAATCGCTGCCTGAAATGGGGCAAGGATAAAACGGCGGCGGGAACGGGCCGTATGGTTCCACTCAGTCAGAGGGCCGTGGCCGCGCTCAGTTTTTGGGCAACACACTTCCCTGAGCGCAAGCCGGAGCATTTCGTATTTCCATCCGAAAGGTATGGCGGCGCTGGCGATGGATTTGCACTTTCGCCCAAGGCGTACCACGTTGACCCGACAAAGCCCATCGGGAGCATCAAGGAAGCATGGGAAGCGGCGAGACTGCGGGCGGCGCGGATTCTGAAAGGCGAGACGAAAGAGACGGACGCGAATACCGAGACGGAGCCCAAAGAAGCGATTGCGCCCCTTGCTTGCCGCTTCCACGATCTGCGGCACACGGCGGTATCCCGGATGCTCAACAGCGGTGTGCCGATTGCCAAGGTTGCGAAGATCGTGGGCTGGAGCACGTCTACGATGGTGCTCATGGCTGCCCGGTATGGTCACTTCTCTTTGAATGAGCTGCGGGGAGCGGTGGAGAGCATCAACGGGAACGGAATTGAAGCGGGGTCCCCGGTAAATTCCCCGGTATCGAAAGATTCGCCGGAAACGGCTCGCCCTAACTGATTGATTTGAATGGTGGACGCGGAAGGAATCGAACCTTCAACCTGTCGGTTAAGAGCCGAATGCTCTGCCAGTTGAGCTACGCGTCCTTGAGGATTGGAGCGCCGCGCGAGAGACGATCTTGCGCGGACTGCACGGGAAGGAAAACCTGTCCCGCACTCTGAAAAATATACCACAAAAGTGACTCCAAACCCAAGGCGCGTCGATCTCCTTGCAGCCCGCGCCGCATCGCGGAAATCGCCGCTCCGCTCGGAACGCAAAGACTACTTTCTGCCGTTGAACTCGTGCACCGCGTCGAGCATGGCCACGATGTTTTCAACCGGCGTATTGGCCTGCACGTTGTGAATGCTGTTGAAGACGAATCCGCCGCCCGGCGCAAAGATTTCGCAGCGGCGCAGCACCTGTTCCCGTACCTCTGCGGGCGTGCCGAAAGGCAGAACCTTCTGCGTGTCCACGCCTCCGCCCCAGAACACAATGCGGTCGCCAAACTCGGCCTTCAGTTTTTCAGGTTCCATGCCCGTGGCAGAGCATTGCACGGGATTGAGAATGTCGAATCCCGCCTCAATGAACGAAGGAATGAACTTTGAGACCGCTCCGCAACTGTGCTTGAACGTCTTCCACTGCGTGTGCGCGTGGATCCAGTCGTTCACCTGCTTGTAGTACGGGAAATAGAGATCCTGCAATGCCTTTACGGAGCAGAACGCGGAGGTTTGCGTGCCAAGATCGGTGCCGCAGACAAAAACCGCCTGCACCAGGTCGCCCACGGCGGCGTAAATCCGCTCCAGATTCCCAATCGCGATCTCGCATTGGCGCGTGAAGATCTTGTGAATGTAATCCTGGCGGCTGCGCGTCGAAACGTACCACTCCGTCACGTCGCGGATGCCCTTGGGATGTTTCAGGAACGGCCCCGGAACCAATGCAATGTCGCCAAAAGCCGTGCCACCGAATCCCGCCAGCACACCCGCCCCCGTAGCCGCCGCTTCACGCGCCGCGCGCGCCAGGTGATCAAGATCCGCCTGCGAAATCGGCTGGAACTCCTCGAGATTATCCTCCGGGTTCAGCTTCTCTTCGTCGATCGGCTCCTGGCGGATGATGGAATCGAAGAAGTAGCCGCCCTGCGGCATGCGCCCGCTCGGCGGCACAGACCGGTCGCCTTCGGGATAAATCAGCGTGTCGCCCTTCTCATCGGTCGTGGTGTTAAAGTCGCCCGGCACCAGCACTTCAAGCCCGTTGAAGTTCCAGCTCTTCCAGCGCTCTATGGGAAATCCGAACATGGTCGAGCGCGAAAAGACGCCGGTCACGTCCACGCCCATCGCCGCGCGCAAGTCTTCGTCGACCAGCGCCAGCATCTGGAAGGGCTCGTGTACGCGCACCGGCCGCTTTTCCAGGCCGTAATAGTCGCGCAGCACCGCCACGCAACTGGCGTGCACGCCGGTCACGGCCGAGCCGCCGAAATCGATGGGAATGCAATCCGGTTGTTCGTGGCGGAAAGTCTTCAGCAGCCGCTCGCGGCTGGCGCTGGAAACCCGCATCGCCACCTGCATTGCCGTTTGCACTTCGGTGCCGTTGCTCATTGCTCTGCACTCCTTCCGCCGCCTCAGCCGCAGGCGAGAGCGCGGCAATATATTGCCACAACTCGTCCGAATCCGGCGGATGACCTTCGCTGGAGGTTTGCAATGAGTATAAATTGGTATGCGTTGCGAGGTGCGATTGCCGCGTAGGCCCGCGCTTTCGCGAATCCACAGCCGCGCCACGCCGCGAAATCATCGCATCAGGGCCGCGCGTCGCGTCAATTCTTACGCTTCGGTCTTACGCTTCGGCCCTACGCTTCTGCTGATTTCTCTTCGGTTTTACCTGCCTCAACCGGCGCGGCGTCAACACTCTCATTGAACCGGTAGCCGATGTGAGAATCCGTGATCAGGTACTGCGGGTTCGCCGGATCGTCCTCGATCTTCATGCGAATCTGGCGGATAAACGTGCGCAGGTACTCGAGCTCGTTGCCATACTCCGGACCCCACACCGAGCGCAGCAGCTTGGCGTGGGGAATCGGCCTTCCCGCGTGCATCATCAGGTAGTGGAGCAGTTCGAACTGTTTGGGCGTCAGGTGCACGGGCCGGCCCTTCTTCTCCACCAGGTGGCGGCCGGGGTCGAGCAGCACGTCACCGATCTGGATGGCAGCCTCTTCGTCGTCGAGCGTCTTGCTGCGGCGCACGGCGGCGCGCAGCCGCGCCGTCAGCTCGCGCAACTGGAAAGGCTTGGTGATGTAGTCGTCGGCGCCCGCGTCCAGCGCTTCCACTTTGCGCTCCTCGCCGCCCTGCACGGTCAGCATCAGAATAGGCAGTCGCGGCGCGGCCTTGCGCATCAGCCGGCACACCTCGATCCCGCCCATGCCCGGCATGTTGATGTCCAGCAGCACTGCGTCGAAGGGCTCGGTGCGCACTAGCGCCAGCGCCTCCTCGCCGCGGGCCGCCTCGACAATCTCAAATCCGAAGTTTCCCAGAATGGTTCGGAGCGAGAGCCGAATGGAGCGCTCGTCATCCACAATAAGCAGGTTGCCCGAAGTGTCCTGATTCACTGGCTGTTCCCTCCATTTTGAGGAAGCGAAAAATAAAAAGTAGTGCCTTCCTCCAGGTTGCTGATCACCCATACGTGGCCGCGGTGCGCCTCGGCCGCCATCATCACTGTGGACAATCCGATGCCCGTTCCCGCCGCCAGGTGCCGCGTCCCCTCGCTGCGGTAAAAGCGCTGAAAGATCCGTTCCCGGTCCGCGAGCGGAATGGCCGGACCGAAGTTGTGCACCGTCAGCATTACTTCTGCGTGGCTCTCCCACGCCGACACTTTCACCGTGGTGCCGTCAAAGGAGTACTTCGCGGCATTGTCGAGAAACTGTGTCAGCGCCATCGAAAGCAAATCGCGATCGCCGTGCACCATCAGGGCTGGATCGGGAACCGCAACCTCCACCGGATGGCCCGACATGCGCCCCCGCTGTTCCTCGAGCACGCTTTCCACAAGATCGCGCACCACAATTTCGTCCCGGGCGACGCTCATCTCCTGCGCTTCAAGTTTGGCGGTTTGCAGCAGGCGCGTGCTCAGCAGGCTCAGCTTGCTTGCCTCGTCTTCAACCAGCGCCAGCAGCTCTTCCTGCGCCGTGTTCAGCTTGCCCACTTCGCTCAACCCGGCAGTCGCGGCCTGAATCGCCGTCAGCGGTGTCTTCACAGCATGAGCCAATGAGTCCAGCACCGCGGCGCGCAACCGTTCACCCTGGTGCGCCGCTTCCACCTCGGTCTCCTTCGCGAAGACCACGCAGCGATCCAGCGTAACCGCCGTGAGCGAAGCCAAAGCATCCAGCACCAGCCGTCCCAGATCTCCACGAATTGCAATCGCGCCGATGGAATCATTACCCACGCGCAGCAGTCTGCGGTATGTATGTGTGGCATGATTCTCGTCGTCAGCCTGCGCCAGATAGCACTCCTTGGCCAGTTCCTCTTCACCTACGGCCCAGGTTCCCGCAAGGTCGCACCTGCCGGAGTTGACGTCGAAGATGGCTACGCCCTCGGCGGCAAAAATGCGTTGAATCAGGTGTGTCAGCTGCGGACCCGGCGCCTGGTGCAGGTTGATGAGCAGCGTGCTGCGGCTCAACTCGTAAAGCTGCTCCATCGACGTCCGCTGCAGCTGGGCATCCCGCGAGGTGATCTGCTCGCGCGAGGAAAGCCGGCTCACCAGCAACGCGCTCAACTCGAAGGAGCCGAGCGCCACCCAGTCCTGCGGATCGGCAACAGAAAAATGAAAAATCGGCGGGTAGAAAAAGTAATCCAGACTGAGGCACGCCAGAATCGACACCATCGAGGCCTGCCAGAACCCGCACAGAATCGCCTCGCAAACCACGACCAGGAGAAACAGAAACCCCACCGGCGCGGCGTTGAAGTGCAGCACGTACCCCGTAAACGTGAGCAGTGCGATCACCCAACATCCGGCCAGTGTTTCTCCGATCAATTGCACTCGGGTTGTATGATTCCGCGCTCCGAGAAGATTGGCGATATTCATGACACCCAAGGCTTTCCGTCCAAACTCACCCGTAAGTCGAGCGTAGCCATCAGGGCATCAGCAAAACATAAATATGTTGCAAAGAATCTATAGGAATGAAGCACTTGCCGGCGTGTATTTTTATAAGGTTACGCACGCCGGCGCTCTCAAGTGGCGGGACAGTTTACTTCGTGCTGGTGGCAAGGCCTTCGTAGTACGCCGCCTTCTGGCTCATCTGGTGTGTTTCGTACATGAAATAGTCGTAACGGTTCCGCGACGATTCAAAGGGCTGGGGATACTTCGCCGCAAGGCTGGCGGTGAACTGGCTGCGCCACGCCATCAATGGAACTTCGGATATCGCCTGCTGCCTGAAATCCTGCTGCCGTGACCGGAAATACGACGCCAGCGCCTCGTATTGTTCGGGCGTGTGCGCGTTCTGCTCCATCTGCTTCAGCTCGGCATTGCTCAACTTCACCGGAGTCGACGACTCAGCACGCGCCGCCATGGAACCCGCAGCCAGCGCAATCGCCATGCATGCAACATAAATCTTGGAATTCATGTGCTCCTCCCTCTTCATGAAGAAGCTTGGAACGATCCGCGTGAAGGAGGCATGAACAAGGAATAAGGGAACAGTAGTTTCGTGCGATTGCTTATAGGATCTTTACGACTTTCGACGTGCGGACACAGGGTGCGGCAGCATCTTCACACAGCCGCGCCATGCCGCGTTCCGCGTATCGAGCGGTCCCGAGAACGGGACTGCATGGAGAAAAACCGGTCAGCGCTCAGCTCTTGAGCGCCACGCGAATGTGCAGCTCTTTCAACTGCTGCTCGCTCACCGGGGTCGGCGCTTCGGCCATCAGGTCGATGGCCTTCGCCGTCTTGGGGAAGGCAATCACTTCGCGCAGGTTGGACGCGCCCGCCAGCAACATCACAATGCGGTCGAGGCCCAGCGCAATGCCGCCGTGCGGCGGCGTGCCGTACTCAAGTGCGTCGAGAAAGAAGCCGAAGCGCGCCCGCGCCTCCTCTTCGCTGATGCCCAGCGCCTGGAAGATCGCCTGCTGCACGTCCTTGCGGTGAATACGGATGGAGCCCGACCCAAGCTCGAGGCCGTTCATCGCCAGGTCGTAGCAGTTGGCGCGCACGCTCGCCGGATCGCTCTTGAGGTTGGCCATATCGGCCTCGATGGGCGCGGTGAAGGGATGGTGCGCGGGAACCCATTTGCCCGCGGCCAGGTCGTATTCGAACATCGGGAAATCGGTGAGCCACATAGGATGAAACGCGGCGCTGCCGTCGATCGGGTCCGACGGCGCGCTGCGCGCAGCAGCCCTTTGGACAACCTCATCGGTAATCCGAAATGCTCCGTGCTTTTCGGCGTACTTCTTTGCCAACTCAGCGCGGAAGTTGCCGGCCGCGGCGTACACGTTGATCTCGCGCTCCGACAAACGCCCCGGAAACTTGGTGTCGCTGGCCTTGATGTGATGCGCTGGATCGCCGGCCACAATAATGACAAAGTCCTCTTCGGCCGCCCCGGCGAGCTCGCGCACCTTGGCAGCGGACTCGGGAAAGCTCTTTGCCAGCCGCTTGAAATCGTCGATGAACTTCGCGCCCTTCTTCTGGTCGAAGAGCGGGTGATTGTCCTCGCGCTCCTTGCGGCTCAGCTCGCCCACCTTGGGAATGCGCAGCGCGACAATCGGCAGCGCCGGATCGATCTGCAACGTGGCCAGCGCCGCCTCCGTAAAAGCAGAACGCACGTCGGTCAGGCCAGGCAACCGCAGGTCGGGCTTGTCGGTTCCGTACTGGCGCATCGACTCGTCGTAGCTCATGCGCGGGAAGGGAATCGGCAGATCCACGCCGGCCGCCGCAAAAGCCGCCTTCATGAACCGCTCCACCACGCCGAACACCGTCTCCTGGCGCGGAAAACTCATCTCCAGGTCGACCTGCGTGAATTCCAGTTGGCGGTCGGCGCGCAAATCCTCGTCGCGGAAGCAGCGCGCGATCTGGAAGTAGCGGTCGAAGCCCGAAATCATCAGGATCTGCTTGAAAATCTGCGGGCTCTGCGGCAGCGCGTAGAACTCGCCGGGATGCACGCGGCTGGGAACCAGAAAATCGCGCGCGCCCTCCGGCGTCGACTTGGTCAGAATCGGCGTCTCGATCTCGAGAAAGCCCTGTTGGCTCAGGCTTTCGCGAATGGCGAGCGTAATTTCGTGGCGCAGACGGAAGTTGCGCTGCATCTCGGGCCGCCGCAGGTCCACGTAGCGATATTTCAGCCGCACTTCTTCGTTTTGGATGGCCTCTTCAGAAGGCGAAAACGGCGCCAGCCGCGTATCGTTCAGCACTCGCAGCTCGGTGGCCTCAATCTCGATCTCGCCGGTGGGCATTTTAGGATTGATGGCGTCCTTGTCGCGCAGCTGCACCTTGCCCACCGCAGCCACCACGTACTCCGGCCGCACGTGCTCGCCCTTGGCGTGGCCCTCCGGCGTAAGTTCCTTGTCCAAAACGATCTGGCAAATGCCGGAGCGGTCCCTGAGATCGAGAAAAATCAGATTGCCGTGGTCGCGCCGCCGGTTCACCCAGCCCATCACAACCACTTGCTTGCCGGCGTCAGCCGCGCGCAGCGTTCCGCAAAGATGCGTCCGTTCCAGATTGCCTAAAAAGTCGAGCACTCCACTATGTCCTTATTTCTGATTGGCTTGGCGAGGGCCGCCGCCTCGCTTCCCGCTCATTGAGCAAGAAACGAAGCCAGCTCGGCGCGCGGAACTTTCGATTGCACGCCACTCGAAAAGTCCTTCACTGTCAGGATACCGGATCGGAGTTCGTCTTCGCCCAGGATCACGATACGCCGGGCCACCTTGTCGGCGGCCTCAAAGGACTTCTTCAACCGGAAACTGCCGTCTCCGAGTTCGATGCTGAGCCCGGCGCGACGCAGCTCCCGCGCCAGAACCAGCGCCGCAGCGTTCAAAGTTTCCCCAAGCGGCGCAATATAAGCATCCAGTGCTGGCCGCACGGCGGACTTTTGGTCGGCCTTTGTGGCCTGGAGCGTCAGCACCAATCGGTCGAGGCCCATCGCAAATCCAATGCCCGGCGCCTTGGGTCCGCCGATCGCCTCGCTCAGGCCGTCGTAGCGGCCGCCGCCCAGCAGCGCATTCTGTGCGCCTAACCCGCCATGCGTGAACTCGAACGTCGTGCGCGTGTAGTAGTCAAGGCCGCGTACGAGGCGCGGATTCAGCTTGTACGCCACGCCCGCGGCATCCAGAGCCGCGGTCACGGCGGCAAAGTGGTCTTTCGATTCCTGATCGAAAGAGTCGGTGATCTTCGGCAGCGCATCAATGATCGGCTGATCCTCGGGCACCTTGCAGTCCAGCACGCGCAGCGGATTCGTCACCGCGCGTCTCTGACAGTCCGCGCACATTTTCGGCGCAACCTCAGCCAAAGCCGCGCGCAGCACGTCGTTATAACGTTCGCGGTCCGCGGCCGAGCCGACGGAGTTCAGTTCGAGGGTCCAGCCCATGATGCCCAGCTCATCGAGCAGCGTGGCCAGCATCTCGAGTACTTCTGCGTCGCGCAGCGGGCTTTCGCTCCCCGCCGAAGGCGGCCCGATCACCTCTGCGCCGATCTGCCAGAACTGCCGGTAGCGTCCCTTCTGCGGGCGTTCGCGGCGGAACTGCGGCCCGATGTAGTAGAGCTTCTGCAACTGGCCGCTCTCGCCCAGCTTGTGCTCGATGTAGGCGCGCACCACGCCGGCGGTGTTCTCCGGCCGCAGCGTGAGCGACTGCACGCCTCGCCCCCCCAATATCATCGACGGCGGATACGCGATCGCCCCTTTCGGTTTGGGCGGGTCGTCCCACGTGTACATCTCCTTCGAAACGATGTCGGTCTCCTCGCCCACGCTGCGCGCAAAAAGCCCCGTGTCTTCGAAGATCGGGGTGCGAATCTCGCCGAAGTGGTAACGGGCAAACACCTGGCGCGCGGTCGCCTCAATGCGGTTCCACAGCTCCGTCTCCGGAGGCAGCAGATCCCGTGTCCCGCGCACAGCTTTCACAGTGGCCATAACCTGTCTAGTTTAAATGGCGAAGGGGCCGGGCCGGCGTGACCACGTCCCAACGCCGTGAGCAGCCGAGGCTACGCAACAATCCGGCTGGTCAAGGTGTGCCACCACGCCGGAGCGCCGCGGTACAGGTAAATAAGTAGGGCCTGCCAGGCGATGAGCACCGGCAACGCAACGCGATAGACCAGGTGAATGCTGCGGTTCACGAGCAGGTCGCGCACCACGCCGAGAAGAATGACCGCGTCGAGACACCAGTAGTAGAGGTTGTGATTGAAGAGATAATCGATGCGGCCGAAGGGTGCATCGAGAAGACTGCAAGTGGCAATGAAGATCAGGTGGCGATGCAGTTCCGGCTTCTTGCGCCACAGAATGGCGAGCGCCACACACGGCCCGAAGACAAGCATGTCGCCCCACGGAATGCTGAGAAATACGTCGGTGCCCGGCTCGTGGAGGGTGTACCAGTCAAAACGGGCCATGACCACGGCGATGACGAATCCCAGCACGACCATAACGGACGCGAGCGCGGCGCCAAACCAGCCGAAGAAGCGATGCCATTTCACGTTGTGTGTGCGCACCAGCGCCGACTGGAAGATGAAGAACAGCACCCAGGACGAGAATGCCGCGCCGTGAAACCAGAGCAGCAGGGGGCGCGGCGGAGAAGCGTGGAAAAGGCTCTGATCGATGGTATGGCTGAATCCCCAGACGACGATCGCGGCGATGAGCAGCGATGCGAAGAGATAAAAATACCGGTCCACCAGCCCGTTCCGGCCAGTGATCGCAGGCACACGATGTTGAGCTGCGGCTTGAGACGCTGACGCCATCGGCAGGACCTCCGCGTGGTTCTTCTGGGCGGTGCGCACGAGATGCAGACTGAGTCTGCGGGGAAGTAGTACGAGTGTAGCACAGGAAAAATAGACCACTCAACGCGATAAGCGATGAGCGTCTGGCTCCGGCGCGACGCCCTCTTCGGATGGCAGAGCACCGAGACTTTGTTCCTCAAGCCGGGTTCACAGCTCTGTGCGCAAAAAACAACGCGCAGGCCTCGGAACCCGCGGCCAATCGAGCGGCCATTGTTCTCAAGTCATGTGTCCCTGAAGTCGTTATTACCCTTACACCTTTTGCGCTATTACCGTAGGTTTTTCATTTCCGCACACAGGTAATTATGGGACGATAAGGCACCATACTCGATTGGGGCCCTGGGGTTGCACCTGCACATGCACTCCCTATGCATCTCGAGACGGCAGCGCCCCACTGCCGGTTCTGTACGACCTGACTGCTCGGGGTGCACCGGGTGATGAGCTTGCCCGGAAAGACGTGAACGGAGTTGTACATGAACTGTCTGCCCGATCGTAATCTCCGCCTTCAGGACCGCAAGGTCCACTTACTGCCCCGTAATCTTCCATCGGAACGCACCGCACGGAGCCTTCAGGGAATCGCATGCATGATGGCGCTGCTGCTGGCGGCGACCTGCGCCCATGCGCAGTTTGGTACGCAGCCGGTGGGCACCCCGGCCAGTCAGAGCATCACGGTCACCGCGACGGCAGCAGGCCCGGTCAGCAGTGTGGAAGTGCTCACGCTGGGATCGTCCAGCGGAGACTTCGCCGTGGGCACCGGCTCGTCCAACTGCAGCTCGGCGAGCCTGTCCGTTGGCGGCAAGTGCACCGAGTCGGTCGCCTTCACGCCCGCCGCACCCGGCTTGCGCCTGGGAGCCGTGGTGCTTGTGGGCACGGTAGGCGGCCAAACAACCGTTCTGGGCACGGCGTACCTTTCCGGGACAGGCGTGGGAGGGTTGGGTGTTCTGGTTACGGGCAATGTGCTGCCCGTGGCCGGGCAGCTTGGATTCTTTAGTGCGGTGGACGACGGGCAACCGGCCACGCAGGCCGGTCTGAACCTGCCCGGCGATGCAGTCCTCGATGGCGCAGGGAATCTCTACATTGCCGACACCGGCCACGACCGCATCCGTATGGTGTGTGCCAGCCAGACAAGCGCCACCATTGCTGGAACCGGGTCCAACTGCACGGGCGCGGGCATCATCGTCACCATCGCCGGCAACGGCGATACCACGTACAGCGGCGACGGCGGACCTGCGTCGAACGCCACCGTGACCAATCCCGAATCCGTGGCTCTCGACGGCGCAGGCAATCTCTACATCGCCGACAGTGGCAACAACGTCATCCGCATGATCAGCGCAGCTACCGGCGTCATCACAACCGTGGCCGGCAACTTCAACAACATCGCCTGCCCCGCGAGGACCGACTCCCTTGGAGACGGTTGCCCGGCCACCCAGGCCGTGCTCAGCCAGCCCCGGAGCGTGGCGCTCGATGCCGGTGGAAACCTCTACGTTTCTGATAGTGGCGACAATGTTGTCCGCATGGTCAGCGTGGCTACCGGCGTCATCACGACCGTTGCAGGCAACCCCAGCGGCACGCTTTGCCCCGCGAGGACCGACTCGGTGGGAGACGGTTGCCCGGCTACGCAGGCCGCGCTCAGCCAGCCCCAGGGCATCGCGCTTGACGGCAACGGCAACCTCTTCATCGCCGACACCAACAACCAGCGCGTTCGCGAGGTCGAGGCGGTAGGCGGCGTCATCACCGCCGGCAGCACCATCGTCGCCGTTGCCGGCAACGGAAACACCGGCGCCACGGCCTGCACGGCGACCCCGGTCGCGGCCACCAGTGCCGTCGTCTGGGCGCCCTCCGGCGTAGCTGTGGACGCGGCCGGCAATGTCTACATCGCGGAAACGCAGAACGCCGCCATCCGCAAGGTGAGCGCGGTCACCGGCGACATCTCCACGCTCGTCCAGAGCGGCTGCGGCAATTATTACTTCGACGGTCAGTTCGTGCCCCAGGTGCTCTATGGGCCTTCCGGGCTCTATCTGGACGGAAAGGGTGACCTCTACATCACCGACACGCTCGACATGCTGATCCGGGAGATGCAGGGCAACTTTGTCGCCATCGATCTCTCCACGCCTGTCTTCCAGGGCCAAACCTCGCCCACCCAGTCGCAAACCGTGGAGAACGACGGCAACGCCCCCCTCGATCTCGCGTCGATCGCCGTCGAAACCCCTCCTACTCCTCCCGATGCAGCGGTGGACACCACGGTCACCAACTCCTGCGCCAACGGCCAAACCCTCACTGAGAATGCCGACTGCGAGGTGGGTGCGGTTTTCGCTCCTCCGGCCTCGCCCGTTCTCACTGTCAACACCCCTGAAACGCCGATTATCGACGTGGCTGACGAATCCACGACCGGCATAGCGCTGTCCAATGCGCCTCTCAAGATCGAGCTGGTGGGCACAGCCGAGCCGTTGTATGCCACCAACACTGTCGTCACATCGAGCCCCAACCCCTCCGTACTCGGGCAGAGCGTCACCTTCAACGTGACCGTCACCACGGGCAGCGGCAGTCTCACCGGGACTGTGAGCATCTCCGACACCTTTAACGGCGTCACCACCACGCTCGCTTCCGCACTGCCGGTGAACGCCTCGGGGAGCACATCGGCCACGGCCACCTTCTCCTATTCCACCTTGGCCGTTGGGGTGCATTCGATTACAGCGACCTACACGCCAGGGACCGGTGATATCCACACCGGCAGCACGTCGCCGGCCGAGACGCAGAGTGTCATTGAAGGTACCTCCGTCAACCTGACCTCAAGCGCGAATCCCTCCACCGTCGGCCAGAGCGTCACCTTCACGGCCACGGTCACCAATTCCGGCGGCGGCATCAACCCCACCGGCACGATCTACTTCTACGACGGCTCCAAGCTGCTCGGCTCCCAGGCCATCAATGCCAGCTACATGGCCACGTACACTACCTCGGTGCTCAGCAACGGCACGCATTCCATCACTGCGGAATTTGACCCCACCCAGAACACTCAGCTGCAGGGCAGCACCTCGCCGGTCCTGAGCCAGGATGTGCAGGCGACCGCGACGATTGCCGTCGTCTCCAGTCAGAATCCATCGACCTACGGCACCCCGGTCACCTTCACGGCGACGGTCACCTCTGCCGCCACGTCCCCCGCCACCGGCACGGTGACCTTCCTCGATAACGGCGTTTCCATCGGAACCGGAACGCTCAGCGGCAGTCCCGGTACAGCCACCTTGCTGATCTCCACGCTGGCCGTCGGCACGCATCCCATCACGGTCACTTATGCGGGCGACTTCTACAACTCGAGCGCTTCCAGCGTGGCTCTCAGCCAGGTGGTCGACCAGGGGCAAACCGCGACCACGGTCACCCTGGCCACCCCCAATCCCGGTATCGCCGGAACCGTGGAGACGATCTCGGCGACCGTTGCATTGACCTCGGGCAGCGCGCCCCTCACCGGCACAGTCACCTTCACCTCGGGAACCCAAACGCTGGGTAGCGCCACGCTCACTTCGGGAGCTGCCACCATCACTCCCACGCTCGCGCTCGGATCCTACCAGGTCGTCGCCACCTACCAGCCCAGCAACGCGAACGCCGGGGCGAGCACCTCGTCGCCGTTCCCCTACACCGTCGTCCTGGCTACCACGCAAACCACGCTCGTCGTCGCGCCCAACCCGGGAGTGGTTCTGACTCCCATCACGTTTACCGCCCTGGTCGCCGGCAATGGCGCGACGCCCACAGGCAGCGTCAACTTCCTGGTCAATGGAACTGTGGTCGGCACCTCGGCTCTGAGCGGCGGCAAGGCCACGTTCACGGATTCGGCGCTTTTGGCCGGCGCCTACTCCGTCACTGCGCAGTATCTGGGCGACACGGATGACTCCACCAGTACCTCGACCGCTGCAAGCCTGACCGTGGCCACCATTCCCACCACCACGGTGCTCACCAGCGGTACCACTACCGGAGCTAATCCGCAGGTGGTTCTGGTGGCCGCGGTTCTCAACAATGGCACCGGGCCCGTGCCCACGGGTACCGTCACTTTCTACAGCGGCACCACGATGCTGGGCTCGGCCACGGTTGACTCCACCGGCGCCGCTACGCTTACGCCCAATTTCGCCCTCGGCACCAATTACAGCGTCGACGCCGTCTATGGTGGCGACGCAGAACACGGCTCCTCTACTTCGTCGGCGCTCTCCGTCTCCGGCACGCCGGTCGACTTCGGCGTCACCGTCACGCCGGCCACCGTCACCATGGCCAGCTCGCAGAACGCCACGGTCACCGTCACCCTCACGTCGAACGCCAACTTCAGTGGGACCATTGGCCTGGGTTGCTCTTCGCTTCCGGCCGCGGTCAACTGCCACTTCGCCTCCATCAGCCTCAATCTACCGGCCGGCGGCTCGGTCAGCACCCAGCTCACCATTGACACCAACAATCCGCTCAGCGGCGGAACCACCGCCATGAACCGCCGCGCGGGAAGAGGCAAGTTCTCATTGGCCGGGCTGTTCCTGCCCTTAAGCCTTGGCTTTGGTTTTATCTTCTGGCGGTGGCGTCGGCGTCACGCCCGGGTTCTCACCATGGCCTTGGTCCTGGTCCTCACCGCGGCGGCGTTTGTGGCCACCGGTTGCAATGGTTTCAGCCAGGCCACCGCGGCGCCGGGCACCTATGTCATTCAGGTCACAGGCACCAGTACCAGCAGCGATGTGGTGCACTATCAGAACGTCACCCTCGACATTACAAACTAGGCAGGGAAGCTCGAGATGAGGCGCAGTTCGAGGAAAGCGATGAGGTTTTTTCACAATTTCCGGTTCTGGCAAACCCAAAGAACGGGAATCGAACTTCGGGCGAGCGCGTTTTTTGCGCTGCTCGCGCCGGCGCTTCTCCTCGCATCGGCCGTCATCGTCCGTGCGCAGGCGGTTCCCGCGGGCCACCGAGGTGTGTTGCAATTGTCGGGGGGTGCCACCGGCTCCTTCGATACCATTCAATACGGCTCGCGCCAGATGCTCGGCGTCGGCGCCTTTGTCGACGGCGAAACCACAGGTCACTTCGGCCTTGAAGCCGAAGGGCGCTGGATCGAATTCCACCAGACGGCCAATGTTCACGCCGAAACCTATTCGATCGGCGGCCGCTATCACTTCGTTCTCGGCAGTCACTGGCAGCCCTACGCCAAGGGGCTGGTCGGCTTCGGCAGTTTCAATTACCCCTATAACCTCGGTCAGGACCACGATCTGGTCGTGACTGCCGGCGGTGGTGTGGACTTCCGTTGGACGCACCGCATCTACCTTCGCGTCGCCGACATCGAATATCAGGACTGGCCCGAAGCTCAGTTCGGCAACATGAACATGTTCAATGCCAGCGCGGGTCTGAAGGTGCGCATTTTCTAGTACAGATACAGAGAATTTCCGCTGCGAAGGCATCGTGACTGTGATCACCGTGCGGCTTGGGGTTCCACGGTTAGCCTCAAACTGAGGGCGCGGCATGAGAACGCGCCCTGATTGAGGAGCAAATCTTCCATGGCTTTTGTCGTAACCGATGCCTGCACCAAGGACTTTGTTTGTGTTGCGGAGTGTTCCACTGCCGCCATCGCGCCTGCTGAGAGCGATCCTGCCGCCGCTACCGTGCCCCAGGTTTATATCAATCCCGATGAGTGCATCG